>CEUI01007748.1_pt1 | contig 42182 bp, 46 predicted proteins | sample 531411 | NCBI WGS metagenome assembly CEUI01 (sample SAMEA2622841, study PRJEB7988) | marine metagenome | isolation source: saline water (ENVO:00002010), including
CGTATATCCTATAATAACCCTCAACCCCCAGACATCTAAAAAAATTTATTATCTTTGTAAAAAAATAAAACAGTCATGGCAAAGAAAACAAGCACAACATCAGATTACGTAAATGGACTTTACGTTAAAGACGGAAGATTAATTAATGATCGTCCTGACGGAGAAACAGGTATTGCTCAAGCGGCTCGAATTAAAAGAGCGGTTAAGAACGATAGAAAAATAAATATGATAGCTGAGGGAATTGAATTAGCTGAAGACAAAAAGAACTGGAGAGAGTTAGAGTTCTAAAAAGAACCCATTTGTTCTGTTGTGTGAAGAGAGGTTAAACTTAGGTTTGCCTCTTTTTTTTATCTTATATGTTAATCTTTAACATATTTATGTTGACTTATTTTAAACTCAACATTTTATAACTTATTGATTATTAATACTTTATATTTAAATATGTTAATATGTTAAGTTGAAGTCCTTTTTTTTAAATAAAAAATAATATATATAAGAAAGAAATATATATATATAAAAAAGAAAAAGAAGATTAACATGTTAACATAAATTATATATATATTTTTATATCTTTGCATAAAATTAAATTAACTAAAATAAACTACAATGCAGAACCCAGGGTACACTCCAAAAGACCTCTCTTTTGATCAAGAGGGAAGAGATAAACTTATATCAGGAATCTCTAAAATTTCACAAGCAGTAAAAAGCACATTAGGTCCAAGCGGTAAAACAGTAATTATTGAATCTAATAATCATACGCAGGGATTAACAGTAACTAAGGACGGGGTAACCGTAGCTAAGTCTATCGATTTAGAGGATCCGGTTGAGAACCTCGCGGTAAAAATGGTAAAGCAAGCTTCGGAGAAAACAGCGAATGTCGCTGGCGATGGTACAACAACCGCTATTGTTTTAACAGAAGCATTAATTCAAGCAGGAATAAAATGGATTCAACCTCAGCATAATATATGGGATGTTATTTGGGGAGTTAAGTATGATGTAGAGATGATTGTAAAAAACCTTAATAAAAATGCAGTACAGGTAACGGATGATATGTTAGATGATATTGCTTCTATTTCTGCTAACAATGAGAAAGAGATTGGTGAGATAGTAGCTGAGGCATATAGGAAAGTAGGAAAGGATGGGATTGTAACAGTAGAAAGATCTCAGACAGATAAAACATATTGTGATGTAACTAATGGAATAAAGATAGATAGAGGTTGGTCATCTCCTATGTTTGTGAATGATCAAAGAAAAGACGAGTGTATATTAGAGAATGTTAAAGTTTTAATATGTGACACTGAGATTAATAATATTCTTCAAATTGAGAATGTTCTTAAACCAATTATAAATTCAGGAGAAAAACTTTTAATTATTGGAGAATGCTCGGTAAATGTTATAAACACATTAGCAGCTAATGTAGCTCGTAATGGTTTAAAGCTATGTAATATTGCTCCTCCATCATTTGGATATAAAACACATGAGCTTATGCAGGATATTGCTTTTGCAACCGGAGCTAAATATTTTTCTGAAAAGACAGGAGATGATTTATCTATTATAAACATGCAAGACTTAGGTCATGCAGATAAAATTATTGTAGGAAAAAATTCTACTATCTTAATTAAAAATGGAGAGATAACAAAAGAGACTACTAAAAGAGTAGAGGAACTTAGAGAACAACAAGAACAGTTAACAGCTAAACATGAGAAAGACTTTATTAACGAAAGAATAGCGAGTTTAGTTGGAGGGATTGCATGTATCTATGTAGGTGCTAATTCTGATATAGAGCAAAAAGAAAAATTTGACCGAGTCGATGACTCGGTCTGTGCAGTGCGTTCCGCCCTGCAGGAAGGGATAATTGCAGGAGGAGGATTATTTTTATATGATACCCACCGTCATTTTGGATGTTCTTGTGAAGATGCAACTGATGAAATAATTGGTGAAGATCAAGCTTCGGAGATGATATTACGTGAAGCCTTACGAGCTCCTTTAGAGCAGATATTAAAAAATGCTGGATTAGATCCAGATGAAATTATGGGGAAAATATATACCAAAGAAATGATGGGAGATAGTGAGAATGCTCCTCACCCTCCTTTTAATAATAAAGGATATGATGTCTTTAATAGAGAGTATGGAGATATGTTTAAGTTAGGAATTGTAGATCCAGTGAAAGTAACAAAGAATGCTTTATTAAATGCTATTAGTGTAGCCACGACTATTCTTACTACTAATGCTATTGTAACTCACAAAAGAGATTAGGAATGTTAAGAAGGTTATTAAAATGGGTATTTCGATCAGAAGAGAATAAAATAGAATCAAATTTAAAACAATATGAAACCAATAGGGAAATACATAGTAATAAAAAAAATAAACGAAGAGCTTAAAACAAAATCAGGACTGCTATTATCTGCTCAAGACGCCTCTGACTTTAGATACATGAAAGGAGAGGTAATTAAACAAGGAACAGATGTGGCAGTAATAAACGAGGGAGATATTATTTATTATGACAAAGCGGCAGGTCATGAAATGTTAATTGAAGACAATCCTTATACAGTGATTACTGAGAGAGATGTCGTTGTTGTTTTATAAACTTATTCATTTCTATAATCATATTACGATAAACCTTATCCATATAAGAAGCATCGTGTCTAAATAAAGGATTAGCTTGAGGGCTTTCACCTATCTCTTCTCCATTTAATTTCTTATACAGTGTGTTAACCAGACGTTTACCTTGATAAGATAGTTCATATAAGGTTGTTTCATTACCTTTACGTTTACGCCAAATGTGTATCCATCCTTCTTTTAAGAGCCTATGAAATCTGGGTTCATCCCAAGACATGCACTCTTCAAACTCTTTAAATTTACTTTTATTAAATATTTGTTCGCTATAAAGGAAAAATAACATATCTATATCGGGAGTTCCGATCTTGTACTTGGCTTTAGCCCAGTACCTTATCACCCTCCAATACTTCATATAGTCATGAGAGGGTTGAACTCTATCGTAGTTCTTTCTTATTATATTTGGCATTAAATTTAATTTGTATCTTTGTCAAAACAAAAATACTAAAATTATGCCAGATTCAGAGAAAAAGTTGCATAGACTTAAAAAGAGAGATGCTCGTCTTACATCCCGTGCTCAAAAGATAACAGGAAAAGCTGATGATAAAAGAGAGGAGATTGAAAAGCGGGATATCAGTGACGAAAAGAAAAAGAAAAAGTTAGACAGACTTTTCAAGAGAACTAATCGGAGATTAAAGCGTGTTCAAAAAAGAGCTGCTAAGGTAGATGAAAAGATAAGAGATTTATCTAACCCTTTATCTAAGACTCCTCAATTTAAAATGAAACCTTAATATATATAATTATGCCAACAGTAAGTTATAAATGTCCTGATAGTGGAAAAAATAAAAAAAGAAAGTTTGCTTACAATGCGGTAGGTAAAGCTCAAGCTGATTCTTATGCTCGATTAACGGGAGGAAAATTAAAAATGAATCCGGGTCCTAATGAAGAGGAAAGCACTAAAACTACCGTTTTAAAGAAAAGTAAAATAAACTTTGACACCACACCAGAAAAAACAAAAGAGAAAGAGAAGAAACCTTCAGGAAAGAGCGTAAAAGACCAATTAGCTTCAGCAGCTAAACTAATCGAAGAGTGGAAAAAGAAGAAAAAAGAAAAAGAAGAAAATGTCTAATCACACTAAACATAAAAGAGTTAAACTAAAACAAAGACCTGTCAACACCGAGCGAGAGGTAAAATATAAAGACACAATAGCAAAGATTCAGAAACTTGAAAATAAGCAAGATCAAAGAATTTTAGATGGAAAGAAGCGAAGTAAGATAATAGACTTAAGATTAAAAATGTTAAAGAAAAAACGAGAGAAGGGACGTAAGGGAAGTCGCCTTGATGGAAGCTGGGGATAGTAATAAAATATTATTATCTTTGTGAAAAAATTAATAACAAAACAAAACACATGAAAAAACATTTACTTACACTTGGAATTGCACTGTTAGCGTTTACTGCTTCAGCACAATTCATGGTAACAACAACAGTTAACCAACCAGCAGAAGGAGATAGTTGGGGAACAGAAAATTTTACAGAGGAATTAGGGATTGGTTATATCTATAATGATATAACAGTAGGAATCGTAAAAAGCGGAGATGATTATGATGCATTCGGAAGATATGCACTTAAAAACAATCTTTATTTAGTAGGTACGATGGCTACAGATTCTACTCATTCATTAAGTATAGGAGTAGGGTATTCTTTACCATTAGGGAAAGCATTATATCTGGAGCCATATTATATAAAAGAACTTGATACAGATACAGAGGGAAGTTTCAGAATAGGATTAACATATAAAATTTAAAAACATGAAAAAGCAAGGTTACAACGCAAGATTAGATGAGTCTTTAGGTAATAAGCATAGAGGTCATCACAAGCAGTCTTTAAAAGACCGTAGAGATGAATCTAAAGCTATGTCTAAAAAAGATTATGGTCACGCTTATGGTGGAGACCATAATATGTCTTATGAAAAAATCAACAATGTGAAGAAACACATTGGTGCTGCAATAAGAAAATAATTATGGCTACTAAAGGAAGAACTAAAAAAAGCGCATTCCCAGAAATTAAAAAATCTAATGAAGGAAAGTTTACTAAGTGGGCTAAGAATAATGGATTTAAAGATGCGTGTAGTGCAGCCAATGCGGTGATGAAGAGTACAAAAAAGTATTCAGAGTCGGTAGTAAAAATGGCAAATTACGCGAAGAATTTTGGGTGTAGCACTAAAAGAGGTTAAGATATGGGAAAATTATTAGTATGGTTAGGAGAGGCAATAGCCTCTCTAACCTGTAAATTTAAATGCAAGTGGAATTGGATGATGTCTAAATTAATATTTAATATAGCATCTTGTCCAAATAAATTATGTACTTGTAAAAAATAAATGAAAAGAACTTCGGTAAATCAAATCAAATCACGAGGCTTTGGGGATACTGTAGAAAAATTCACTAAAGCAACCGGAATTAAAAAAGCCGTAGATACTATATCCAAAGCAACAGGAAAAGATTGTGGATGTAATAAACGAAGAGATACTTTAAATAGAGTGTTTCCTTATAATAAATAAAAGAAGATGGCAACAATACCAGATAGTCAGAAGTTTCATACTGTACCCGACGGAGTAGATACGGTAGACAAAGGTTCTGCTCAAGCAGCAGCAGATAGAAAAATTTACACTATGCAAGACATTAAAGATACTGTGTCAGCAGGAGGAGGTGTAGATGGATCGGGAACGGCTACTTACCTTCCAATATGGTCAGATGCTAATACACTGGGTGATTCTAAAATGGTGGGGGATGGAGATAATTTTGTTATTCCGGAGACTTTTATTCATGATGGAGATACAGATACTTCTTTTGGATTTAGCGGGACGGATGAAATATCCCTAACAACAGCAGGAAGCGTAGGAGTAAGATGTAATGCTACAGCAACCCGACTTTATTCGGGGGGTAATGAGAAAATGGTTACACAATCCACAGGAGTTAAAGTGGCAGGACAAATGAATTTAAATGCTTTAAATACAGCACCAGCATCAGCATCAGCTACAGGTACAGTAGGAGAAATAAGATGGACTGATGGATATGTTTATCTATGTACCGCTACAGACACGTGGTTGCGAGCAGCATTAACAACATGGTAATAAAGAAATAAAAAAGAAATAAAATGGCATATCAAAAACTACAAGTAAGTAACGGATTAGCAGTTATCCCAAGTGATACGGTTAGAATCCCTAACCCTGATACTGAAGTCGCATCAGGAACAGCAGATTTTTCTGTAGCAGGAACATTAACAGACGTAGGAACATCTTTTACTACTGACGTAAAAGTAGGGGACATTGTCTATGATACAACAGCTTCTATAGCTTATTATGTTAGCGTAGTGGTAAGTGATACTGAATTAACTCTTACACCTTCTTCAGCTGGCGGGGCAACGGATGTTTATACAATTTATAGAGAAGCAACTCCAGGATGTGTTTTATTTGCGGGAGTAGCTGGAGATATGGGAATTCAATTAGCACAACAAAATGGAAACGCTAATACTACAGAACTTACTTTTAAAGGAATAGCGGCAGGAGCATTTTTACCTACTCAAGCAATAAGAGTAGACGCTACTAAAACAACGGCTACAGATATTATAGCACTCTGGTAGTATGGGAACTGGAATTGGAGTCGGAATAGCAGGTCAGGTATACGACTTGAAACCAGGTGTTCCAGGCGGAGGGCCACCTGCTGCCTTTTCAAATAAATATGCAATGAATTTTATACCGGCCTCCAGTCAAGCTTTGACCGGAAGTGCCACTCCTTTATTAGGAACCGGAGGAACGGGAGCTTGGAGTGTATCGGTATGGATATATATGAATAGCATTCCTGGTATAAACCGAAGAATATTAGATATTAATTATGGAGGGTCGGAAAGATTTCAGTTGTTTTATAAATCTTCTACGAATGCCATTAATGTTTCAGGAGCATGGACGGATAATGACCCAACCACTTTCTTAGCCACCACATGGTATAATATTATATATATGTATGATGGTGTCCCTTCAACTTCAAATAATGCTCGATTTGCTGTAAATGGCACAAATTATAATGCTAAAAGTAACGCAGTATGGAATCAAACGGATGTAGCAGGAACTACCACTATAGGAGCTAATAATAGTGGAACCGGAGGTTTTTGGGATGGATATATAGATGAAGTATCTATATATAACAAATATCTCTCTGACGCTGAGTGTGTAGAGCTTTATAATGGAGGCACTCCTACAGATTTATCATCTGCTTCTTTTTCTGCCAACCTACAACACTGGTGGAGAATGGGAGATCCAAATGGAACTTCTTACTATCCTACCATTCCCGATGCTCAAGGATCTATTAATATGACTATGCAAAACATGGTAGCAGCGAATATACAAACCACAATTGTACCATAATGCTCTGTTGTATTTTAAATATCAAAGATTTAAATAATGTACCTTATAAGAATTACATCGTAGAGGGAATGCAGGTATTTCAAGATACTGCTAATACAGTACAAAAAAATTTAGATGAAAGTGAGTTTACTATAACTTTTTTAGATGATAATCCTCCGGGAATAGTAGAAGGAAAAACAATATATACTACTACGGAATTAGAAGCGATTATAGACGATCCTTCTAATGGGTGGGTAGAAGAATAATTCTTATGACAGTAAAATCTAAAACTAAAAAAAACACCGAGACGCGACGACTTCTTAAAGACGAAAAACGACTTATATATGGAAGCGCGCCTAATCCTATTAAGACCGCTGCTAACGTAGCTAAAAAGATGCTTAAGGTGAACACCGCATTACATAAGAAAAGTAAAGGGGTTAGGGACGCAACCATGGCTACTAAACCTTGGGCTATGGGATCAATGAAATAATTTATTATATTTGCATTTATGAAATGGGTACAAACACATACAAGTATAGGAAAGTTTAAATATGTACAGACCTCTACTTATAATATAAAAAAACCAAAAAAAAAATGAGAGATACTATCCAAGTAATAGCCGCTAATGGTGGTGCTTTAACTTTAACACTAACCGAGTGTAACGAACTACTTCAGTTTATTTCCTTATCACTTGCTATAGTTTTTACCATTTATAAGTTTTTTAAAAAGAAAAACTCATAAACATACCGTCATGAAATATTTTACCTTTGCAGAATTCGATTCTCCAGATGAGAAAGACTCAGGTAAAAACATGCGACATGATTTTTTAGAGATGTTAGACTTTGCTCGCGAAGAAGCCCAAATTCCTTTTAAAATTACTTCTGGATTTCGTACTACTACTCATAATAGGAAGGTAGGGGGAGTTGAAAATTCTTCACATACAAAGGGGTGTGCGGCGGATATTTCCTGTAATAATTCTATTGCGCGATCCACTATGGTGAGAGCTTTAGTAAACGTAGGGTTTACACGTTTAGGAATTGCGAGTTCGTTTATACATGTAGATAATGATCCGGATAAACCGGATGCAATCTGGCTTTATGCTTAATTATTAATTAATAAAAAAAACACCATGGCACCACCAGTAAACATAACGAGCGAGACCGCTGTAACTAACTCCGAAGAAAGAGAACAACAAGGATTGCCAGATGGAGGAGGAGAGCTTTGTAAAGGCGGTAGATTATTTTGCGGACGAAAAGGAGGAAGTAAGTTATTAAATAGAGCAAAAAAGGGACTATCTAAATATTCACTAAGATTAGAAAAAAGTATAGTTCCGGCTGATTAGAAATGAAAGAAATTTTAGAATTAATAGAAGGATACGGATTACCTTTAGTTTTATTACTTGGAGCATTATATGCTTTGTATCGATTTTTCTTTTTCAGTATCCATGAGGTAAAGAATACATTCTCGAAACATCATGAAAAAAATGCTTCTAATATGGAGGAAATAAAAAAGAAAATAGATATTATATTAGAATACATTAGAAAAAAATCATGAGTATATTAAGTAAAATATTTGGAAAAGGAGCATTAGATGTAGCTGGTAAAGTAGCAGGAATTGCTGATAAGTTTATTCAGACCAAAGAAGAGAAGGCTGCTTTTGAAATGGAAATGGAAAAACTATTTATTGCAGCAGAAGCAGAAATACAAAAGAATGTAACCGAACGATGGAGGAGTGATATGACCAGTGATTCCTGGCTTAGTAAAAATGTTAGACCTATGGTGTTAATATTTTTAGTAGTATGCACAGTTTTAATGATATTTATAGATGCTGGCTCTATTCAATTTGAAGTAGAAGAAAAATGGACGGACCTTTTACAATTGGTTTTAATAACTGTAATTGGAGCTTATTTTGGAGGAAGGTCTTTTGAAAAAATAAAAAAATAAATTAATATCTTTGCATCATGGCAACTATACCGTTAACTAACAGAATACATACTACAACGCAACATGTTCCTACTAATAATTTAGGTTCTGCTTTGGCTAATTCAGATAGAGCAAGTTATTCTATACAAGATCTTGCTGACACTATTACGTTAGGCGCGTACTTACCACTTGCTGGTGGGTCGATGGCTGGAAATATAGTAATGGGGGGTAACCAAATTAAATTTTCAGATGCAGGACGTTTATATATGGGTGATTCTAATGATTTACAAATTTTTTATAATGGAACTAATGGTAGAATAGATAATACAACGGGAGACTTATATATACAAAATGCGGCTGACGGTAAAGATATATTTTTTAAATGTGATGATGGTGCGGGTGGATTAGCTACTTATTTTCAATTAGATGGAGGCCAACAAAAAGTCATCTTTACTAAAGATATAGAAGCAAGTGATGATGTAGAAATAACAGCAGGGAATAGTAATGATCTGAGTTTATATCACAATGGTATTAATTCTTATATATATAACTATACTGGTAATTTCGAAATTATAAATCACGCCGATGGTACCGATATGTATTTTAAATGTGATGATGGTGCAGGTGGAATTACAACTTATTTATCATTAGACGGTGGAGTAACATCCTTAATCGCCTATAAAGATTTATTAATGGCAAATGATGGTGCTGGCGGAACAATTAAGTTAGGAGCAGGTCAAGATTTAGAGTTATATCATGATGCCGTAGATAGTAGAATTTATAATAATACAGGGGATTTGGTGTTGAGAAATAATCAAAATGCTGGTGATATAAAATTTCAATCTGATGATGGGACGGGTGGAACCTCTACTTATATACAGTTAGACGGTGGAGATGTATCTGTTATCTTAGCAACTATAAAAGTAATGATGCCTAACCTTCCTACTGTTGATCCAGGAGTTGCAGGGCAATTATGGAATGATTCTGGTACCCTTAAAATTGCCTAATGATTAACTCATCAGCTGGTATCAAAATTGCCAATTGGGTTTTTAACAATATAGCTCTCATTAAAAAACATCCTGACAGTAAAAAAAAAGGTAAAAAAGGTTTTTCCTTTACACTTTGTAATTTACAAACCTCAAATGCTAAAGAACACTTTCATAACTTTCCTTCTGTAGAATTAAAATACATTGAAGAAGAACTTCTTCATTTATATAAAATTCCTCGAGCTAATTATTCGGCTACAGGTGTTAGCATTACTTACGCCGCTAAAGGATATGAACCTCATTGGACACAAGATATTAGTGAAAAAGAAGATGAGTATACTACTCATTTAAAAGTATTAATAAATAAACCTGTTAAAGGAGGAGACCCTATACGTAGAACAAATGATGAAGAGGTTATTACTCCTGTTAGCAGGTATGAACCATGGTTGTGTATTGGGGAAAAAGATTCATATTCTACAGTAAAAATTGGGGGTGAATCTCCTTATATTTTACTTTCTTTTAGTTATCATCTTAATAAGAGGGTATTAAAAAAATTAGCATATATATAAGTAAAATACATTTATTAACTTTTATTATCTTTGCAGTATTAATTAACTTAAAAAATACTATAATTATGAAAACAAAGATTGAAGAAAACGAATTAAAAAGTTTACAAGATTTAAATGCAGAGTTTAACAAAATCAAAACTCAAATAGGCGACGTAGAATTACAAAAACATTCTTTATTAAAAAGAGTAGACACGTTGAGAGAAGAGTTTAATGTTTTAGAAAAAAGCTTAGCAGAAAAATATGGAACCGATGCTGTTGTAAATTTAGAGACAGGAGAGGTTTCCAAAAAAGAAGAAACTAAAGAAGAACCACAAAAAAATAATGGCTAAAATATCTAATACTACAGCGTACCCTCTTAAACCTATTCCTAACGGACGAGACATGGTAATAATTACCGACGGGGAAGATGGGATGGAAACTAAGAATGCGTATGTAGAAGATATATTAGCAGTCCAAACTGGCATAGTAACATTTAGCGAAGCTACTGTAACTTTAAGTGCCGGTGAAGTAGCAGCATTAGTAAGCGCTCCGGTAACATTAGTGCCGGCTCAAGGGAATGATAGTTATATTTTTCCTATAGCGGCTGCGGCTAAATTAGAGTATGGTACTACTACTTATGATTTTAATATAGCTGAAAGTTTTAAAATTACTACAGCTTCTTTTGCTCCTAATTTTTATGGAGAGATTCCTTGTGCTTTTGTGAATTCTACCAGTACGGCTGTAACAGGAGGTCCTTTAGGTAGTGCTACATTAATAGCTACAGGAATTGCAAGTCCTAATCAGCCTTTAATTCTTTATGGAACAGGTAATACGGCCGCGACTACCGGAGATGGTATTTTAACTGTTACTGTTCAATATACTCAAGTTATAATATAAGAATATAAGATATGGCAAAAATTGAAAACATTACAGTATACCCAACGGTCTTACCAGCGGATGATGATTTACTAATTGCAACAGATGTTAGTGATGAGAATAAAACCGTCACCTTTACAGTCGGATCGATTGGAGGTGGCGCCGGCGTTCCTCAAGGGTTACAATCTGTATTAGATACAAATAATTTTGCCAACCAAAGTATTATATTAACAGGAGGCCCAGGTCCTAATGGATATCTTGATGCTAATCAAATCCTTTTAAGCGGAGCTTCGGGTGCAGCAGGGCAAGTTCTTACGTCAGGCGGTCCGGGAGTAGTGAGTACTTGGACTACTTTACCAGCTCCAGGTGGAGGGGAAGATATCCAGGCTACTTTAGCTATAGGAGATACCACAAACTTATCGATGATAATGAATGGGGCGGCTCAACAATTAAGTCTATCAGGAGGAACGTCTTTTAATATAGCAGGAGCTGGTTCAGATATTAATGTAAATGCGGGGTCTAATGTAGTTTTATCAGGCACATCAGTTTTAAATTTAACCAGTGGTACAGTGATTAATGATGCTGCCGGAGGCACAGGATCTGCAGGACAGATATTAACAATGAATGGGGCGGGAACAGGAATTGAGTGGTCTACCGGAATTCCTACCCAGTCCATGCCAACTTTACAAGAAGTTTTAACTGCCGGTAATACCGCTACCTTAATAGGTATTAATTTAACTAATACCTCTCCTTTAACTTTAGACGCTTCATCCAGTATTGTTTCAGCAGGAGCAAATACTTTTAGCGGCACCAATACTTTTACGGGCAACATAGCGGTAGATGGATGTATAGAAGATTCACTTGGTAGTTGTGGAGTAGCGGGCCAAGTATTAAGTAGTACGGGAGCAAGTACAGTACAATGGATAAATGCACCAGGGGCTGTAACTCCCAATTTACAACAAGTTTTAGATTCTGGTAATACAGCTATTCAAAATATTGATCTCACTGGTAATATTACTTTAGGAGGAAGTTTAGTTTTAGGATCTACTACTACTATTAGTGCTAATGGTACGGTAGGGCTGGCAGGGCAAGTTTTAACTGTAAATGCAGGCGCAACAGGAGTAGAGTGGACAAGTGTGACTTCTACTATACCTAACTTAGACCAAGTATTAACAGCAGGAAATACTTCAACTCAAAGTATTGTTTTATCAGGAGGAGCTGCTATAACAGTCCCTACTATTATTCCAACTAATATTTCCGTTACCAACGGAGTAGGGGGTCCTAATCAAATTCTTCAATCTAATAGCGGGGTTTTATCTTGGGTAAACAATACTACTACCGGGATGACTAATTGGGTTATAGTGGGAGATGCCGGACCTAACCAAACTATAACAGACGCAGATACGGTTACTTTTAGCGGTGGAACAGGATTATCCAGTGTAGCTATAAACACCGATACTATACAATTTAATTTAGATAATACAACTGTGACGGCAGGTACCTATACTTACGCTACTTTTGATGTTAATGCTCAAGGACAAATTACCTCGGCTACATCTAATACAGTACCAACTGATACTACATATGATTTAAACTCTATTCAAAACGGATCAGATTCAGATATACAATTAATTCCTTCAGCGGGACTGACCGATATTGTAAAGTTAGTAGCAGGAACTAACATTACTATTACTGATACTGGAAGTAACATTACAATTGACGCAGCAAGCGCGGCGGGTATGACAAGTTTTGATGTGGCTGGAGACGCAGGGTCGGAAACAATTACAAATGGAAACACATTAACAATAGCTGGAGGTACGGCACTAAGTACCGCGGCTTCTGTGCCAGATACTCTTACTATAAATCTTAATAATACGGCTGTAACAGCAGGATCTTATACAAATGCGAATATCACAGTAGACGCTCAAGGTCGTCTTACTGCAGCATCCAGCGGCGGTGGTGGTGGTGCTGTTACATCGGTTGATGCGGGAACACCTACCGTGTCTTCAGGAGACCCACTAACTGTAACTCCAACTACAGGAGCTGTCGAAATATTTTCTCACGCTTATGCCGGAGGTTCTAACGTCGGACATGTACCAGCAAGCGGAAATCAAGGAGAGTTTTTAGGGGGTAATGGAGCATGGATTGAATTTGTAGCGGCAACATCAGCTGTCGGTTCTACAGGAGATGCTATTGAAGTAAGTGATAGTGCTACACAACTTACTTATACTTCGCTTCCTTATGCGGGAAGTTCTAACGTAGGACATGTACCTGACTCATCAGCAGTGGTTCAAACCACACATTTCTTAAGAGCAGACGGTTCATGGCAGGTTCCAGCAGGGACAGGGACAGTAACTTCGGTGGCTGTATCAGGGACAGGGATTACAGTGGGAGGAAGTCCTATTACATCATCGGGAACAATCACTCTTTCTTTAGATGGGGTTCTTGATCTTTCAATAGCCGCAGCAGCTGTCTCTACAGGTGATGCTTTATCTGTAGCAAATGTTAGCGGAGGAACTTCTTCTATTACTCCTCATTACTTTGCAGGAGGTACTAATGCAGGACATGTACCCCCTCATACGGGAGGAGCAGGAGAATATTTAGATGGAGCAACAGGACTGTGGACTGCGGTTCCTGCAACGGGAGTAACTTCTATAACAATACAACCCGCGGCTATCTCTACAGGGTCGGCTATTACACAAAATGCTACAACAGGAGCTATTCTATGGACTCCACATTATTATGCAGGAGGCACTGATGTAGGGTTTGTACCTACAGGATCAGCGAATAATAATAAATTATTTTTAGATGGAACGGGGAATTGGACTATACCTGAGGGTACTTATGGAGACTGGACCCTTACTGGAGATACAGGAACAGATACTATTGAAGGTGGAGACATAGTAGAAATAAAAGGTTTTGCTGGTGATATGACAGTTGATGTGACTACCGTAGGAGTTACTTCCACAGCTACAATAGAGTTAGATAACACAGGAGTAGTAGCAGGATCCTATACTAATACTGATATTACAGTAGACGCAAAAGGAAGAATAACAGCAGCAGCTAATGGAACAGGGGGGGTTACAGCTGTTACCGTGGGAGCTCCAGGAGTTTCGTCAGGAGCTGCAGATCCTATCGCCATTGCACCGACTACAGGAACTGTTGTAGTATACTCCAATGCTTTTGATGGAGCACTTAATGTAGGGCATGTGCCTGCAGCAGCAGGGTACTCCGATCCTGAGCTTCAACAACTTTACTTAGCGGCTAATGGAACGTGGCAAGTACCGGCAAACTTAGATACTCAAACTTATAGATTCTATGTAGGAGCAATGGAATATGCTAATGCAGGTAATTATATTTTATCCTTACCTTATGATGTTAAAATAGGAGTCCCTCCTGTATCATATTGGATAAGTCACTTAGCGCCAAACTCTCCTGACTTAGCATTAGGAGTATGGACCGACGAAGAGTATGGAAGCTCCGTAATTGTTACTAATACATCAGTACAAGAAGGACCACCTCTGCAGGAAACCGCTTTTTTAACTGCAGCAGATATGCGTATTACTGTTACTAACAGCGGATTTTCCGGAGTTGGTACTTGTACACATAGATTTCAATTATGGAGATGGTCAGGTGACGGAGTATGTGATACATCTGGAATGTCAGGGGGTGCCGATCTTATAGGAAATTTTGATTTTGTTATAAATAATACAGGGACTATTTCTGGAGGAAAAATTTACTGTGAACCCCTGGCATGGCAAATGGCTGCTCCTCAAAAGTATACCTCTGGAGAATCTTACGCTATAACATATAAACCTCAGTTTGGAGTAGCAACAGCTGACCCCGTGATGTGGGTAGATCTTGACTTGAAATGGACAAATGGAAAATGGACTTTCTAAATAACAACTTAAATTAAAATGAAATGGATATTAGAAAAATCTCAATTGGTGCCGATTATAAGTCGGGAGCCATGCATTATATTGTAGGCCAAGAAGTTTTAGGAGGGTCTCACACTATACATCTTATTCAAGGAAATAATAACTCCTATAAAATTTGGATTCAAAAAGGAGATGAAATATATATGTGGAAAGAATTTCTCAGCACGCTTCCTATTTCTTTAGAATATAATATTAATTTTTAATGAAATCTCCTTATTCTTTTATCGTAACTCCTGTAAAAGACAGGCGGTATGATAACCTTAAACAAATTGGTGATATTGAATTTATTACCAGTGTATCTGAAGAAGATCATACAGCATCTAATCGTTTTGCAAGTGTTGTAGAAACACCTATTCATTATACAGGTCCTATCCAAAAAGGAGATACTTTATTAGTTCATCATAATGTTTTTAAATTTTATAATGACATGCAAGGAAGGCGTAAAAGCGGAAGAAGTCATTTAAAAGAAAATTTATTTTTAGTAGACAGTGAGCAGTTTTATATGTATAAGAAAAAAGATAAGTGGCATGCATGGGGAAAATATTGTTTTATAAAACCTGCTTCTTTAAAAGAATCTTATATTTTTAAAGCTACTAATGAAGAACCTTTGTTTGGTACTATTAAATATATTAATGAAGAACTAATAGCGTTAGGTGTAAAAGAAGGAGACTCTATATCTTATACTCCGGGAAGTGAATATCCGTTTATAGTGGATGATGAAAAGTTGTATCGTATGTTTACTAATAATATAACGATGATAGTATGATATATATAGAAGATGATTTTATAGATAAAGAACTATTTAAAATAGCACAAGACTATTTAAATAAAGGCAAGTTTCTTGAGCACAACGTAGGAGGAAAAGATTTTTATATTCAAGAATCTAACAAATCATTTAATGATTATGTCTTAAGAAAATTAGGAATGATAGAGGGAAAATCTTTAGAAAATATTTTAAGTTTTTTTCGAGTTTCTACAGATGAGTTAGATACTACGTGGCGAATACATTCAGATTTAAAAATAGATGGTCAGCAACCTGATAGGGCGGCTGTTTTATATATGTCTCCCCGTGAACGAGAAGACCTACATGGAACTGCATTTTGGGAACATGAGGTTTATGGTAAAAGTTTACCAGATCACATAACTGATGAGGAATATGATAAAATGATTCGGGTAGATTCAGAAGACTTAGATATGTGGAGATTAGTGTCTGTAGCTGGTTATGAACAGAATAGATTGATTTCTTATCCAGCTAATTATTTTCATAGCAAATATCCCAACCAGTCTTGGAAAGAAGGAAGAGAAGTTTTTGTAATGTTTTATAAATATAAATAAGATGACAAGCGAAAAAAATTATAACCCTTTACCAGCCTACTTAGCTATTGGCCCATCTGCAATTCATGGTGCAGGAATCTTTGCTACCGAAGATATACCTAAAGGTATTATTATAGGAATTACGCATGTGTATGATCCGGAGTTTCAACACAATTTTATACGCACTCCTTTAGGCGGTTTTATAAATCATAGTGACACTCCTAACTGTGAACTCATAGAAGAAGAGGGGGATTATCATTATAAGAAGCTAAAAACTTTACGTAAAATAAACGAAGGAAAAGAATTAACTTTAAAATATAGTATATATAAATTTAAGAAGAATGAATAGTAGAGAGATTAAAGAAAGCATTATTTCTGCTGGTGAGAAAGCTGTAAAACAATTAGTAAAAGTTGCTAAAGAAGATATTATAAAATATGATAAAGACGATGAGTTAGCAGCTGACAGATTAAAGAATGCTGCTGCTACGAAAAAGTTGGCAATCTTCGATGCTTTTGAAATATTAAAACGTATAGAAGAAGAGAGAGCATTATTAGATGGAACAATAACCGATAAAAAAAACAACACCCTTAAAGGATTTGCTGAATCAAGATCAAAATAAATTATATAAAGAATTAATAAACTTTATTCCTAAGTCTGTTATATCAAATAAAAACAGAGGTAGAAGCTGGCTGTATGGATATAATGAAAAATATGATATAATTGTAATTTCTAAAACCGGGCAGATTCAAAGTGTTATTGAAATTAATGGATTAAAAATAGGATTACCTAAACCCCCTAAAGATATTTATAAACGCAGTAAAAAAAGGGAGGAACAATATTGGGAGCCTACTCTCTTAGTTAAAGAATTAAAAAGAATTAAATCTATTTTCCAATGGCATGAAACACCGGATACTTTTAAGTCTCGATGGGTAGATTATATAGAAGAGGAATTTGATAGAAGAGAACAAGGATATTGGTTTATGAATAATGGTAACCCTACATATATAACAGGAACTCATTATATGTATTTACAATGGACTAAGATTGATGTAGGTAATCCTGATTTTCGAGAAGCCAATAGAATATTTTATATTTTTTGGGAAGCATGTAAAGCGGATAAAAGAAGTTTTGGAATGTGTTATTTAAAAATAAGACGATCAGGGTTTTCTTTTATGAGTTCATGTGAAGGGGTAAATCAAGCCACTATTACTAAAGATGCCCGTATAGGAATTTTATCTAAAACAGGTTCGGATGCTAAAAAAATGTTTACAGATAAAGTAGTTCCTATCTCTAATAATTACCCTTTCTTTTTTAAACCTATTCAAGATGGTATGGATAAACCTAAAACTGAATTAGCATATAGAGTTCCGGCTTCTAAAATTACCAAAAAGAATATGCACACGTTGGCAGATGAAGAATTAGAGGGGTTAGATACTACTATTGATTGGAAGAATACAGGAGATAATAGTTATGATGGAGAGAAGTTACAATTACTATTACATGATGAAAGTGGTAAATGGGAAAAACCGGATAACATCTTGAATAACTGGAGAGTAACTAAAACGTGTTTACGTTTAGGAAGTAAGATTATTGGTAAATGTATGATGGGATCTACCTCTAATGCTTTAGATAAAGGAGGGTCTAATTTTAAATCTTTATATGAAGATTCTATTCCTACTAAACGTAATGCGAATGGTCAAACTAAAAGCGGTTTATATTGTTTATTTATTCCTATGGAATGGAATTTTGAAGGATATATAGATAGATATGGAATGCCAGTATTAAAAACTCCAGCTAAACCTATTATTGGAATAGATGGGGAAGATATAAGAGTAGGTGCTATAGATTATTGGAAAAACGAAGTAGACTCTTTATCTCAAGATGCCGATGCTTTAAATGAATTTTATAGACAATTTCCCAGAACAGAATCCCATGCCTTTAGAGATGAAAGTAAACAATCTTTGTTTAACTTAACAAAAATATATCAACAAATTGATTATAATGATTCTTTAATTATGAGCCATCATACTACTCGGGGATCTTTTCATTGGGAAAATGGAGTAAAAGATACTAAAGTCATATGGTCTCCTAATCGCAGCGGAAGGTTTTTAGTTACGTGGACTCCAAAACCAGGTTTGCAAAATAAAATAATAACCGAGCGAGGAGGTAAGAAGCCAGGGAATGATTACTTAGGATCTTTTGGATGTGACTCTTATGATATATCTGGAGTGGTAGTAGGAAAAGGATCTAATGGTGCTTTACATGGATTAACTAAATTCAACATGGATGAGGCTCCCAGCAATGAGTTTTTTCTGGAATACATAGCGCGTCCTCAAACTGCCGAAATATTTTTTGAAGAAGTTTTAATGGCGTGTGTTTTTTATGGTATGCCAATTCTTTGTGAAAATAATAAACCTCGTCTTTTATATCATTTTAAAAATAGAGGATATAGAGGGTATTGTCTAAACAGACCAGATAAAACTTATAATAAACTTTCGAAAACTGAACGAGAGTTAGGTGGAATTCCTAATACGTCGGAAGACGTTAAACAGTCTCATGCTTCGGCTATAGAATCATATATTGAAAAGTATGTAGGATTAGATATAGGAGGAGATTATCGTGATTCAGATGAGATGGGAAGTATGTATTTTCAACGCACTTTAGAAGATTGGGCAAAGTTTGATATTAGTAATAGAACAAAGTTTGATGCAGCTATTAGTTCAGGGTTAGCTATAATGGCTAATCAAAAACACTTATACACGCCGTCTAAACAAAAATCAAAAATAAGTATTAACTTTGCGAGATATAATAATACGAAGAACCTTAGTAAAATAATTACATGAAACCAGTTACTATAAATATACAAGCTGCTGCGTTTCCTGACCAATTTGTGTCTGATAGTAAGAAAAAAGAAAAAACTTTTGGATTACAAGTAGGTCAGGCTATACAATATGAATGGTTTAGAAAAGACGGTATGAATTGTAGATTCTACAATCAATGGGCTGACTTTAATAGATTAAGATTGTATGCCCGAGGAGAGCAGTCAGTAGCCAAATATAAAAACGAATTAGCGGTAGATGGAGATCTATCATATTTAAATTTAGATTGGACACCTGTTCCTATTATTCCCAAGTTTGTAGATATTGTGGTAAATGGAATGTCGGACCGTTTGTTTAAAATAAATTGTCAAGCTCAAGACGCGATGTCCGCGGAAAAAAGAAATGATTTTCAAAAGATGGTAGAAATAAATGTGGCTGCCCAAGATTTGTTCCATCAAGTAGAGAAAGATTTTAAAATGGAAGTGTTTCAAGTAGATCCTAAAACATTACCTCAGAGTGATACAGAGTTAGAATTATATATGCAACTTAATTATAAACCGGCTATTGAAATAGCTAATGAAATAGCGGTTAATACTATGTTGGAAGAAAATCATTATACAGATACACGCCGAAGAGTAGATTATGATTTAACTACTATTGGGTTAGGAATAACGAAGCATACCTTTCAACAAGGAGACGGAATTCGAGTAGAATACGTAGATCCGGCTAATGTGGTATATAGCTATACAGAAGATCCTTATTTTAAAGACTGTTTTTATTGGGGAGAACTTAAAACATTACCTATAACAGAAGTGTTAAAAATAAATCCTGATCTAACTACTGATGATTTACAAGAGATTTCTCAATATAGTCAAGCGTGGTATAATTATTATAATACTGCAGCGATATATGAAAATAGTATGTTTGCCAGAGATAGTTGTACGTTGTTATTTTTTAATTATAAAACTACTAATAGTTTTGTTTACAAGAAAAAACAAATGGCTGATGGTACTTTCAAGACGGTAGAAAAAGACGATGAGTTTAATCCTCCACAAGAAATGATGGATGAAGGAAATTTTGAGCGTATTGAAAAACGTATTGATGTATGGTATGAAGGAGTCATGGTAATGGGAAGTAACTTATTAATTAAATGGGATATGATGGAAAATATGGTGCGTCCTAATTCTGCCAGTCAATATGCGATGCCTAATTATGTAGCTTGTGCACCAAGAATGTATAAAGGAATATTAGATTCTTTAGTAAAAAGAATGATTCCATTTGCCGATTTAATTCAAATAACTCATTTAAAATTACAACAAGTTGTATCTAAAGTGGTTCCAGATGGAGTGTTTATTGATGCGGATGGATTAAATGAAGTAGATTTAGGAACGGGTAATGCTTACGATCCGTCGGATGCTTTACGTCTTTATTTTCAAACCGGTAGTGTAGTAGGAAGAAGTTATACTCAAGATGGAGAATATAATAATGCTAAGGTTCCTATCACTCAATTAACCTCTAATAGTGGAGGAAGTAAAATGCAAATGCTTATAGGTAATTATAATCATTACTTAGGCATGATAAGACAGGTGACAGGATTAAATGAAGCGCGAGATGCTTCTACTCCTGATCCTAATTCTTTAGTAGGAGTTCAAAAATTAGCGGCTTTAAATTCTAATGTAGCTACTCGTCATATTTTAAACTCAAGTCTTTATATTACCCGTAGATTAGCGGAAGCATTATCTATTCGAACTGCAGATATATTAGAGTATGCAGACTTTAGAGATGAGTTTGCTATGCAAATAGGAAAATATAATTTAAATATAATAGATGAAATAAGAAATCTTTATTTATATGACTTTGGGATTTCTATTGAGATGAGTCCAGATGAAGAAGAAAAAGCTCAGTTAGAAGCTAACATTCAAGAATCATTAAAAACAGGAGGAATTGATTTAGAAGATGCTATTGATATTAGAACTATTAATAATTTAAAAATGGCAAACCAATTATTAAAAGTTAAACGAAAACAAACAGCGGCGGAGAAAAGAGAACAAGAAATGCAAAAACAAGCTATGCAAGGACAGCAGCAACAGGCATTACAACAACAAGCTGCTCAAGCTAAAATGCAACAAACTCAAGCTGAACTTCAAGCTAAAATACAAATTAAACAAGCAGAGATTGCTTTTGAAATTGAAAAACAAACTAATGAAGCTGATTTAAAACGAAGATTAATGGATGTTGAGTTTAACTATAATATGCAATTACGAGGAATGGAGCAACAACAAATAGATATGCGAGAGCAGAAAAAAGAAGAAGGAAAGTCTAAACGAATTGCAGAAGGAAATACTCAACAATCTAAAATGATTGAACAGCGGAAAAGAAACTTACCTGCTATGAACTTTGAATCTAATGAAGATAGTTTAGATGGATTTGACTTAGCAGAATTTGAGCCAAGGTAAGCTTAAAAAAATAATTAAATTAATATTAACTTTGCAACAATTAAATTAAATAAAATGGAAGAAAATCAAGAACCAAAAATAACCGTTAGAGAAGTAACAGGAGAAGAAAAATCTCGAGCACAAGTTGAGGAACAATTACTTAAAGAACATGAAGAGAAATTGGAATCTCAAGAAAGTAACCCTAACGTGGAGGGAGTGGATGCAAGCACTGAGAGTGCCGCCACCACGAACGAACAAGAAGAAGTACAACAGGAAGATGAAACACAAGAAGCCCCATCAGGCTTAAATGATGAAAGCGTTCTTTCGTATATTAAAGAAAGGTATGATAAAGATATATCATCGGTTGATGAGTTATTTGCTCAACGAGAGTCAAATGAAGAATTACCAGAAGATGTATCTGCATACTTTAAGTATAAAAAAGAAACTGGCCGTGGAATTGAAGATTTTGTAAAACTACAACAAAATTATGATGACATGGATAGTGATAAATTGTTGTCTCAATATTATTCTCATACCGAAGAAGGTTTAGATAATGAGGATATTCAAGACTTAATGATAGATAAATTTGGATTTGATGCTGAGTTAGATGATCCAAAAGATATTAAGAAACGTGAGAGAGCAAAAAAAAGAGAACTTGTAAAAGCTAAAAAGTTTTTCAATGAACAACAAGATAAGTATAAAACTCCTCTTGAGTCAAGTGGGAGTGGATTATCAGAGGAGGACAAAGAAAAATTTAATAGCTATAAAAGTTATGTAGAGGAATCTACTACTGCACAAGAAGCGCAGAAAAAAAGGTATGATTATTTTGTATCAAAAACCGCTGAGGTTTTTAACGATGAATTCAAAGGTTTTGAGTTTAATATCGGAGAGAAAAAATTTACCTTTAAACCTGGAGATGGTAAAGAGTTGAAAAGCAAACAGGCGGACGTTAATAATTTCGTGGGTAAATACATGGATGAAAAAACAGGACTGATTGCGGATCCACATGGATATCATCGTGCAATATCAGTAGCTATGAATCTTGATAAGTTTGCTGAGTTTTTCTACAATCAAGGGGTAACTGCGACTGTAGATGAAGTGAGTAAAAAATCCAAAAATATTAATATGGACATTAGGAAAACACCAGTGTCTTTAAATAAAAATGGATTACAAATCAAAGCTGTTGGAGACACAAGTAGTGGGAGAGGACTCAAAATTAGAAGTGTTAAAAAAGTATAAATTAAAAAAATTTAAAAAATTATGGGAGTAAATGTAAGTCCAGGATGGGATCTTCAGCCAAGTGCGGAACGAGTAGCCCTTCCTTCAAACTACATTACCAGTTTCGATTTCTTAAATCAGTATCTTCCTGATACATATGAGAAAGAATTTGAGAGATATGGTAATAGAACAGTAGCATCATTCTTAAGAATGGTAGGTGCTGAAATGCCTTCGAATTCAGACATGATAAAATGGGCTGAACAAGGAAGGTTACACACTAAGTATATTGACTGTACATCAGCAGCAGCAGCAGCACAAAATGTTGCAACGTGGACAGTAAATGATGCTTTAGTACCAGGTACAGGTCAGATAGCAATCAGAAAAGGTCAGACAGTTTTTATTTCTGACAATACTGTAGCTTCTACCTTAAGTAACAAAGCAGTTGTAACAGATGTTAATTATACTGCAGGAACTTTTGATGTAGCGTATTATGAAACAGCTGGTCAAGGAGTAGCTGCTGGTGTAGCGTGTACAGTAATGATTTACGGATCTGAATTCAAAAAAGGAACTTCAGGAATGGAGGAGTCTTTAGAAGCAGATGACGTATTCTTTGACAACAAACCAATTATCATTAAGGATACTTACGAGGTAAGTGGTTCTGATATGGCTCAAATTGGTTGGGTTGAAATCTCTACGGAGAATGGTGGTTCAGGATACTTATGGTATTTAAAGTCTGAGCACGAAACAAGACTTCGTTTTGAAGACTATTTAGAAACTGCAATGATCGAAGCTGTTCCAGCTGGAAACGCATCGGGTGCTGCAATACACTTTGGAAATGCCGGTGGTACAGATGGCCAGGGTGGATCTGATGGTGTATTCTACGTAGTAAGTACAAGAGGAAATGTATGGGGAGGTGGTAACCCAACTACTCTTGCTGGTTTCGATTCAGTTATTCAAAGATTAGACAAGCAAGGTGCTATTGAGGAAAATGTTATTTTCTGTAACAGACAATTCTCATTTGATATTGACGATATGTTAGCGGCTCAAAACTCTTATGGAGCGGGTGGTACATCATATGGTTTATTTGATAATGATGAAGAAATGGCACTTAACTTAGGATTCACAGGATTCCGTAGAGGTTATGACTTCTACAAGTCTGATTGGAAATATCTTAACGATGCTACAATGAGAGGTGATATAGTAGGTGGAGCTATCAATGGACTTTTAGTTCCAGCGGGATCTACATCTGTATATGACCAAATCTTAGGTAAAAACGCAAAGCGTCCATTCTTACACGTTCGATACAGAGCGTCAGAGACTGAAGACAGACGTTACAAAACTTGGATCACTGGTTCTGCTGGTGGAGCAAGAACATCTTCTTTAGATGCAATGCAGGTTAACTTCTTGAGTGAAAGAGCTTGTTGTACTTTAGGTGCAAACAACTTCTTCTTATTCCAAGATGCATAATCAATAATTAATTAGGGGGGATTAACTTCCCCCCTTTTTTTTAACTTTAATTAAATTATAATAAAATGAAAAAAAGAAATAAATTTACAGACAAACAGTACAAACTTACGGGTAATAAATCTCCATTAGCTTACATGCTTTCTTCTCATCATTCTAAAAGAGTTAATCTTTTACACTTTGATGAAGAGACAGGAGAAAACCGAGCATTACGTTATGCTCGAAATCAAAAGTCTCCTTTTGAAGATGAACAAGATGGAAATATAATTATGGAGCCTATTATTTTTGAAGATGGGTTACTACATGTTTCTAAGCAAAACCAAGTACTTCAACATTTTCTCTCTTTACATCCTGGTAATGGATCTATTTTTGAAGAGATTAATAATGCTAAAGACGCAGCTGAAGAATTGGAGATGGAAAATATTATTATTGAAGCTCAAGTTTTAGCACGTGATTTATCCTTAGATAAATTAACTACTATAGGTAGAGTTTTGTTAGGAGCAAATGTAGATAGCCTTAGCACCGCTGAACTTAAAAGAGATGTATTAGTATTTTCTCGAAATCAACCTATAGCTTTTATGGATTTATTAAATGACCCTACATTACAAGTTCAAGATGATGTGGTTCAGTTTTTTAGTACAGGATTATTAACTTTAAAAAACAAACAAAGAGATGTATATTTTTCTCTTACTCATAATAAGAGTAAATTTCTTACAGTTCCATTTGGCGAAGACCCTTATGATATAGTAGCTTCCTATATGCAAACTGACGAAGGAGTAGAAACTTATAAGCTTTTAAAAAGACAGTTAAAAGGAGAGGCCCCTACAATTGAAATAGAAAACACGGGGGTTGAAAAACCTAAAAAGAAAAAGAAAGCTAAAGCTTAATAATAAAGACACCCTTTAAACAGGGTGTTTTTTTTTATGTATCTTTGCGTTTTATTAACCCATTAAAATTTTTAACTATGGACAAATTTTTATCAGTTCCGGTAACAGCCGAAACAAATTTTTATCTTAGCGTTTCAGATGTAATCGCTATAACAAGATCAAGTGATACAGAAAGTATTATTACTTATAACAGTGGAAACACAGCAACTATTACCCATGATAATGTTGGTGCTGCTGATTTCGAAATGAGAGATTCTCTTCAAAACGCTATGGATAAGGCATTGGAGACGTCGTGGACAAATGTTGTTGCAGCATACGATCCACCACAGGCAATCTCTGCAATAGCTATAGCTTAGATATGGCAAAGTATGTAGGAGTACAAATCCCTATTTATAACGGCTCCACTGCAACTGGAGCGGTTTTAGTGTCATACACAAATAGTGGAACAACGACTGCCGCAACAACTGGCAAACTTACCGATACAGGAGGTGTAGCTAATTTTACTACCAATGTAGTTGTAGGGGATTATGTTTTTGCGCCTGACCGAACTTTTTCTAAAGTTACAGCAGTTGATAGTGACAGTGTATTAAGTATTAGTGGACAGGCAAATGCAACTCTGGAAACCACACCTGTGGATTATAAGATAGTAGCTGCGGCTAATGTATATTCAGGAGCTTTAACAGGAGCAGAGTTCTTAACGGATGTACGAGGAGGTGATATGATTGTTAATACAACTACTAATCAGTTCTTTAAAATTAAAGATGTAGTTAATGATACTACATTGACTATTGAAAAAGCGGGAGGATTAATAGTTGGTGATGACTTTTTTATCTTATCTGATAGAGAGGACGGTCCTAATAGAAAAGTGAGAGTAGATAATGCTACTTTGATTAGAGGAAACGCGACTAATGGTCAGGTTACTGTTCACTATAAAAGAGGAGCTACTAATCAAAAACTTACTTTTAATTTAGGAGACACTCCGGCTGCGGCTTTTGATGTGTTTTCTACACAGTTTAAGAAAACAGCTGAATTAGTATTAGAAAGTGAGTGGACTAATGTGTCTATGACAATGCCTTATGTACAGTCAGATGGTACAGTTGGTATTCAGTGGGCTACTTCTTTCACGTTTGCATAAGAAAGATTAATATGTATTTAAGAGAGGTCTACAAAAAAAGTGGACCTCTTTTTTTTTATTATCTTTGTGAAAACATTTAAGGGATATGCCAGCATCGATAAATGACGTAAGAAATACAGTATTAGCCATTGCTAATAAAAACAATTATGGATATATATCTCCGCAAGATTTTAATCTTTATGCCAAGCAGGCCCAAACCGATATGTTTGAAGATTATTTTTATCAGTATAACCATTGGATTAATAAAGAAAATAACAGAAGTTCAGGAACAGAGTATGCTAATATTGTAAAAGGATTAGTAGAAGTAATAGATAGTTTTTCTGCTCAAGCATTTTTAGCTCAAGTAGGAACAGCTAACACCTTTACATTACCAGCAGATTATTATTTAATAAATAAATTATTTTATTATTCTACTCCTTTATTTACAGGAAGTGTTACAACTGTGGCTACTAATCAACTACAAGATGCGGCGGCTATCGGCTGGACTACAATACCAGCTTCCGCTCCTACTCCTGCTATTGGAAGTTTAGTGGTTAATACTACTCAGCTTACACAAGCTTATGTGACGGGTGTTCTTAATGTTACAGATCTTGCTATAAGTGCAGATATATTTGATACTCTTGCAGATGAGTATGTGATTTATTCCCAGAGTAATATTAGAGAAGTGGAACGGGTAAGTCAAAGTAAAATATTTTATTTAACAAATTCTATGTTAACTAACCCTACCACCACATATCCTGCATATGTTTTAGGAGGGGCGAGTTCAAATTTAGCAACGCCTAATGCAGTAAGTGGAGATACCGTTACTGTCTATCCAAGTACTATTCGTACGGCAGGAGATATACAGGCTCAATATATAAGATACCCGGTAGATCCACGATGGACCTGGACTACATTAGTAGGAGGAGAGCCACTGTTTAACCCTGGAGCAGCTGACTTTCAAGAGTTTGAATTACCCGAGTCAGATGAACCTACATTAATTGCAAAAATTTGTCAATACATAGGTATTGAAATTAGAGAAGAAATGGTATATCAGTTTGGAGGAAATGAAGAAACTTTAGATACTCAAGAAACAAGTTAATTATGGCATATATTACAGATTATCAATATTACGAAAATGGAAACATTGTTCCTGAAGATAAAAATTGGGGGTCCTATCAATATGTCTCTTTAGAAAATATAGTAAATAATTTCATGTTAATGTATCAAGGAAACCATGAGATTATTAATAATATTAATCGCTATCAAGTATTGTTCCATGCTAAACGTGGCATACAAGAATTGAATTATGATGCGATGAAAGAAATAAAAATATTAGAACTACAAATTTGTGATCAATTACGATTTGTCTTACCTCCCGACTTTGTAAATTGGGTGCGAATTTCTCAAGAAAAAAACGGTATGCTTTACCCTATGGTAGAAAATATTCAAACCAATTGGAGTGGGGCTTACTTACAAGATAATGATTGTAAAATATTATTTGATATAGATGGAAATGTATTAAAACCTGCCGATTCTTATTTTGATATCCAACGATTAGAAGGAACTCAAAAGAATATGTATATAGGAACAGGTCCTTATAATAATCAAATGGGATGGAATATAGATGGAAATTGGTATTTTGATTATAGAATTGGGGATCGTTTTGGTTTAAATACAGAAACCGCAAATCAAAACCCTACTTTTAGTATAAATAAAAAAGAGGGAGTAATCAACTTTATGTCTATAATGGCTGGTACAATGGTAGTATTAGAGTATGTTTCTGATGGATTAGAAAAAGGTGATGACTCTTTAGTTAGTGTTAATAAGTTATTTGAAGAATTTATTTATGCATATATTAGATATTCTATTTTAAATGGTAGATTCGGGGTACAAGAATATGTGGTGAACAGAGCGAGAAAAGACAAATCTTCTCTTCTTAGAAACGCCAAATTAAGATTAAGTAACATACACCCAGGAAGACTCTTACAAAATTTAAGAGGCCAGGATAAATGGATAAAATAATATGGCAGATATACGAGCAAATTTTATAGCGGGGAGAATGAACAAGAGCGTTGATGAACGCTTGGTTCCATTGGGAGAATATGTGGATGCTTTAAATGTTAGGTTAGGTTCTACCGAGACTACAGAAATTGGAGCCGTAGAAAATTCTAAAGGAAATACTCAAGTTACTTTTCTTGCTTTTGATGGAACAGCTTTAGATCCTGCTACCACTTCATGTCTTGGAGTATATGAAGATGGAATGGAAGAAACAATATATTGGTTTGTTCATGATTCGGATAATCCAGCTTCTCCAACCGGAAAGGTAGATATGGTGGTATCATTTAATAGTAATTCAAATGTTGTAACCTACCATGTTGTTTCTATACAAAACGATCAGCCTGGATCGGGAAAAACTACTTTAAATTTTAATCCTAAATATTTAGTTACGGGAGTAAGTAAAATAGAAAATCAATTATTTTTTACCGATGATTTTAATCCTCCGCGATATATAAATGTACATAGAAATTATCCCGACCCAGTTGGAGCCATAGATGGTATTAAGGAGGAAGATATAAGTGTTATTGTAAAACCACCGGGGTTTGAAGACCCTTCTATGACTTATACCCCATTACCTGTCCCTAAGGTTACACCCACAGTTTTTCCTGGAGACGAAAATTATATGGAAACAAGGTTTCTGTGTTTTGCTTATAGATATAGATATCAAGATGGAGGGTATAGTGCTACCTCTTTATTTTCTCAACCTTCTTTTCAGCCTGGACCTTTTAAATTTGATTTATCCACTTTTACAAATGAGGGTATGAAAAATAGGTATAATGGAGCTACTATAGAATTTTCTACCGGTTCTCGATTAGTCACCGAAATAGATCTTCTTTATAAAGAAAGTGGCTCGAATGTTGTTTATATTATTGAAAGATATAATAAAGCGGACTTAGGGTGGGCTGATGAAAACCAACAAACATTAAATTTTAGTAATAGTAAAATTTATACTACTTTAGGGTCGGATGAATTATTAAGGCAGTATGATAATGTACCTCGAGTTGCTAAAGCTCAGACTATTCAAGGTAATCGCTTAATATACGGTAATTATATAGATGGTTATGATATAACGAATGCTAATGGTCAAAAGATTCCTATTAATTATCGAACTGATCCTATTTATAAAGAAATAACGGGGATAGAATTACCAGCTCCTGTATCGGGTAGTGGGATTGCTTATAATATTGGGCAGCCGGGAGGAGCTGTTACTGTTGATGATTGCCAACTAACCTTCGATTTATCAGATGTAGAAACCCCTATAGAGCCTGGATTTACCATATCTTTTGATGCGGTTATACAGTCAGCTCCAAGTTCTCAAGTAACGGGTGGGGATAACCCTATAGTAGATGGTCCGGATACCGACGATACCTTCCAACAAACTTCGCCATTTTCTGTAAACTGGCAATTTACAGCTGCGACTACCTATGCTACTATAGGGGATATGACGAGTTCGGCAGCCTTTCAGGATAGGGTTGCCAGTACTTTCCCTCCGGCTCAAGATATAATTCCTGTTAACAACTCAGGGGATGGAGGAACGGCAACCGATAAGTTTAATAGACATATTATAGCTCCTCCTACGACAACTTTAGAATTTATAAATAGCTCTGTTGATTCGGGTTGTACTACCCCAGGACCTGCGGCTACCGCAGTATGTACTCCTCAAGGATTTAAGTATACTGGCACTGGTACAGGGTTTTCTATTCAGGTCCCAGCAGTAAGATTTTATTCAACTAATGGGCCTTCTGAACAATTTGAGTTTTTTAATTTTATTGATTATAGTAGTACTGCAGGATATCTTTTAACAGCCGATACTTATAGTTTACATAGTAATAGAGATTATGAGACAGGGATAGTATATATGGATGACTATGGAAGGGCATCTACTGTATTAGTAAGTAATAATAATACTGTATATATTAAGCCTGAAAATTCAAGAGATAAAAACGAAATACAAGTTGTATTACAAAACTTACCTCCATACTGGGCTACTAAATATAAATTTGTTGTTAAACCAAGTGAAGGGAATTATTTTACCGTGTTTTCAGCATTATACTATGAAGATGCTGCAGACTCTTCAGTTTTTTGGTTTAAATTAGAAGGAGATAATACCAATATTGTTACCACAGGAATGAATTTAAGGGTTAAAGCCGATACTAATGGCCCTATGAGTACGAATGTAACATGTAAAGTATTAGATGTGCGGGCATTCTCTACAGATGACGATGACCTTACAGGAATAAATCCAGCGGGATTATATATGTGTATTAAACCTGCTGATTTTAATACTGAGCTGGATGAGAATGCTATTATAAATTATGGGAATAAAAGTGATAAATCTAATACTAAAGATTGTTGGCTTTCTAATAGTTATTATTTAAATGTTAATAGTACGGACTATCCGTATGACTTACCAGCGGGGTCAAGTATAAGAGTTAAGATTGATAATTGGAGAGGAAGTAAAGGAAATAGTTGTTCTACAAAACATTACAGATTTGATGAAACTTTCACTGCCAGTCAAGATTATCCTAATTTTTTAAAATGGTGGTATGGAGATGGTGCAGATTTTACTACAGGTAGTAAAAATGGAATAACCCCAAAACAATATTTAAATAATGGGGATCCTTATTCGACGGCCGATTCGTTGTCAGAGCAGTGTTTTGTAACTAAAATGTATGTGTATGGAAATGATGATCCTGCTACGGGAGATATAAGATTTAGAAATAGATGTGGAATTCCACGGTGTGGGCCAGTTTACGATAAAAGACCAGGACATGTAGGAACTCATATTGAGGTTATACGAGGAGGGGCTTTAATTATTTGGGAAACAGAACCCGATGAGGTGGATCCAAATTTATTTTATGATGCTTCTCAAATGTATAATATATATACGGATCCTATAGATGGCGTAAGATATCATGAGGCAGGTGTAGCCTTAGGAGATGTAAGTCAAGATGCTACTAATAATTTAAAAGTTACTTTAAATTTTGCTAATTGTTTTACTTTTGGAAATGGAGTAGAAAGTTTTAGAATTAGTGATTCTCCTGGAACTAAATATTTTAGTTTAGGGCAAAGAACTTTAGCTGTATCTAATCAAGATTATAAAGAAGCAGATAGATTTGCAGGAATGACTTATAGCGGGGTATTTAGTGGAGCAGCCAACTCTAATAATTTAAATGAGTTTAATTTAGGATTGGTAAATTATAAAGATTGCGAACCTTCCTTTGGTCCTATTCAAATTTTACATTCTCGAGAGACAGATATCTTATGCTTACAAGAAGACAGAATATCTTATGTATTAGCAAGTAAAAATGTTATTACCGATTCCACAGGAGGAGGGGCTATTGCGTCGGTACCAGAAGTGTTAGGTACTCAAATTGCAAGAATCGAAGAGTATGGAATTAGTTTTAATCCTGAAAGTTTTGTGGCATGGGGATCTGATATGTTTTTTACGGACAGTAAGAGAGGGGCGGTAATAAACCTTAGAGGTACCTCTCGGAACAATGATCAGATTCAAGTAATCTCACAGTTTGGCATGCGTTCATGGTTTAGAGATCAATTTGCCGAACAGTTATTAACTCAAAAATTAGGAGGGTTTGACCCTTATATGAATGAATATGTATTAAGCACTAATACTAATGAGATTCCTTTTCCTATAATAGGAACACCATGTGGTACTACGGTGAGTCAAAATAATACCAGTAATGTATTAACTTATACGGTTAATATAGGAGATGCAGTAGGAGAGATAGAGGTAGATTATATTATAACCACAGGAGTGGTAGATATTGAGATAGTGTGGGGAGCCGTTACCGTAAATGAAGTAGGAGTCAGTGCTTCGGGTTCAACCACTGTCGATAAAACAGCTAATACTCCTAACGATCTTACTATCACTATTACTCCGGATGATGTCCCTACTAACGGACCTGCTACTTATGATATAACTGTTCAATGTCCAACGACTCTTTCTGTAACTATAATACGTATAGTATTAAACTCCCAAAGTTCTGCTGGAGAATTTATTCATTTTGAATATGAGTGGACTGATGGAGCTACTATATCTCCCCAACTTAATAGTTTGGCTTCTTTAGGAACCAGTACTCCTTCGGAATATATTTCTCAAACAGGAGTAAGATCGGTAGGGATGTTTCCTTATGCTTCTCCTACTACTGTTATTACAATGAAAGCATTAAAACAAGGGTTTGACGATTTTGTATTTGACCCTCTCTCCGATAGATTTTTACTTTTATCAAGTGATACTTTGTATGCAGACACACCCGCAGATATGGATTTGTTATTAGCGGATCCAGATTTAGAAGTGTTAGGACCTATTTCGGGAGCACCGGGGTCGGAGCAAGCAACATTCACTCTTACGGCAGGAGCTTTTCCACAGGCTAATGATTATTTATATTTAGTTTGGGATTTAAGAGAAATTACAAGTAGCCAATTATGCTTCTCAACTACAAGTGCAACAGATGCGTGCTGTGGTTGTAACACGGGATGTGCTACGACTTATTTTGGACCGGCTCAATCTAATGCGGCATTTGTATGTAATACAGATACAAATTCTCCAGGAAATCAAGTAGGTTCATTTAGTGGGTCTGCCGTTCTGGGACTTATCCCGGAGATAGGGGAGATATGTTTTGCAAATACAACATGTGATCCAGGACAACTTATGCCACCAGGATTCTATATTGTAGATCCAAATCAGCCGGCAACAACTAAAAATTGGGTAGAGGTAGGAACAAATGGAATAGTAGTAGGAGCAGGAACATGTTAAAAAATTAAAAGATATGGCAACATTAGGAGATTATTATTATGATGGAAACAGTTTTGCTTTAGCAACCGGTTTATTTGATGATGCAGCTATGACTATTGTAGCCAGTGATGGATGGTATGGTCATGGAGGTATATATCGGCAAATGGCAGGAGGGATATTAGGGTCTCCTCAACCGTGTATTTCATGTATTACCGCATGTGGTACTTCGGTTTCCGGAGATGTTTTTGCTCAAAGTAAAGTAACGGTAGATGTAGGTAATACTACCGGGGCTGTATTAGTAGAATTTACAGTAGGACTGACCAGTACAGCCAGATGTACATGGACATATAATGGAGTAAGTGCAAGTGAATATTCTTCTCCTTTAGTTCCAGGAGGTTATTTACAAGGTTTAATTGGAGATGAAAATTGTTGCGGTGTAAGTAATGCAGCGGGAAGTGGTGGTAACACATATACAGGTTCTGTTCAAGAATATAGTGGAGGAGCATGGGTCCCTACAGGAGGAGTGACTACATGGGGGCCATATACTGATCAGGCATCAGGAGGGGTAGATTTAGATCCTAATGGGGTTGGATGGGGAACGACTATCATGGTAGTTCCTAAAACGTCCGCCGTCCTTAATACTATAGATTTTGTTATAGATACTCCCGATCAAAGTATCCCTTCTACTTGGGATTGGACTTTAAAAGTTATATGTCCCGCAGCTTTAGATGCTGTAGATGGAGGAACAGTTAATTATGTTGACTGTCCTGCGGCCTGTCTAAACACTACAGTAGGGATGTCTTGGTATCATGCGGTTGTTTCAGGAACTCCCGGTCAACCAGCAGTAAATGACTGGTTATTTGCTGACGCAGATGGAGCAACTCCTGCGCCGGATGGTTATTTTAGTTTGTTTTTTTCAGGAGCATGGCACTGTGTACAAACAGAAAATGGAGTAATTATTAATATAACAGCTTGTTAAAATGCCTTTAGGACCAAAAACATTATCGTACAGTGAAGAAGCAAAAGGGTGGCCTTCTTTCTATTCTTATATACCAGAGTATATGGTAGGGATGAATAGTTATTTTTATAGTTTTAATGGTGGAAATCTTTTTAGACATAACACTAATGAGACGCGGAATAATTATTATAATACCCAATATAACTCTGAGATTACAGCGGTCTTTAATACGGAACCTCAGACTATTAAATTATTTAAAACCATGTCATACGAGAGTGATGATAGATGGGCTTGTACTGCTTTATTTACTGAATTAGGTAGTGGGTCTATGTTAGCTACTGAGTTTGTAGAAAAAGAAAGAGAATTTTTTACTTATCTAAGAGAAAATGAAACTACAATTAATTGGAATGCCCGATCAGCTAACGGTATTGGTCCGGTAGATGTAGTAGGGGGAGCAACACCTGCGGTTACAATGGATTTTGTTTTTGAGATTGGAAGTCTATTATCTATTGGTGATTATGTATATACATCTGTAGCAGGGGTAATAACTTATTTAGGTCAAGTAACGGCAATAGATAGAGATATTAATCGTATTACTTATGATGATACCGTTGTAGATGTGCAGGGAACTATAGGGAGTGCCGCGGTAGTGGCAACTAATTATATAATGTATATGAAAAATGCGGTAGCAGAGTCTCATGGTGCCCGTGGATATTTTATGCAGTTTACCTTACAAAATACTAATACGGCTGCAGTAGAATTGTTTTCTGTAGGTAGTAGTGTGATGAAAAGTTATCCGTAGAATTTATTATCTTTGCGGTAATGAAATTAAATGTATTACCACTAAAGGAAGGAGATTACGATAATATTCTATGTGATTGGTGGAAAGATTGGAGATGGACACCTCCATCTAAAGACTTTTTACCAGAGAATGGGAACGGAGGATTTATTGTTTATGATAAAGATACACCTATATGTGCAGGATTTATGTATCTTACAAATGCTAAAGCAGCATGGTGTGATTGGATAATATCAAATAGACATTATAAAGATCGCCAAAACCGAAAGGCTGCATTAGAGTTGTTAGTCAAAACAATTAGTGATACAGCAGAACAAAAAGGAAATAAATATGTCTACGCATTAATTAAAAATAAACCTTTGATTAATGTTTATAAAAAAATAGGGTATGTAGAAGGTAGTACCTACACCCATGAAATGATAAAAATAATATAATATGGCAGCAGTAACGACAGCAGTAGTAGGTATCGCATCCGCGGGATACTCCGCATACCAAGGTTTTTCCGCAGCAGCAAAAGCAAAAAGAGAAGGAGAAGAGGCAGCAGCCGAGGCTAAAAAAGCAATGGAGGATGCAAGAAAAAAAGCAGAAACTGATTTTTATGAAGGACTTACTATTCCTTTAGACGCATATGATGCGGAATTTGAAAACAATTTAGCAGTCGCACAACAAACTACTGAGGCACTTCAAGAAGGAGATGCTCGGGCATTAGCCGCTGGAGCGGGCCGGGTGGGAGCAACCTCAGCCGAGCAAGCTGAACAGCAGCGTATTGCTATGGGGAAAGAGGTAGCGGGATTACAAGCTACTAAAGCTCAATCCAAAGATGCAATTAATCAACAGTTAATGGAGATGGATGTGGCTTATGCTAAAGAACAAAAACAAATCGCGGCAGATGCGCAAAAAGCACGAGCAGACGCTATGCAACAAGGAATTCAAGGGGCAGCAGGTGTAGTTACAGGAGTAGCCTCGATGGTTCCATTATTTCCAGGAAAAGCTAAACCAACACCAACAGGAGGAGGTGCTGATCTGAGTAGTGCAGGACTTTCATTGAGTGGCGGCGGCGGCGGAGGTACTTCGTCTCCTCTTTCATTGAGTGGCGGAGGAGGAGGTGGTCCTATGTCTCATCTTTCTTTGAGCGGCGGCCAACCCTCACAATTTGGATCTTTCCTGCAGAGGGATTTTACAAGTGGATTATCTCCAACGTCTAATATTTTTTCTGATAGAAGGTTAAAAGAAAACATTAACTTAATTGGTCAATCACCAAGTGGTTTAAATATATACAGCTTTAAATATAAAAACGAAGAAGGAATGTACCAAGGAGTTATGTCAGATGAAATTGATCAAGCGGCAGTTATTAGAGTAGGGGAGTATGATATGGTAAATTACGCCATGATTGATGTTGAATTTAAAGAAATATAAAAATGGCTATAGATCCTACTAAAGCAAAACGAGATATAGATTTTGATACTTATGTAGCCCCTCGAGAAGGAAGCACTATAAATTGGGCGGAACATGCTAAAACAATTACGGATGCCTTTGCGGCTGTTAGAGATGATAGGCAAAAACGAAAAGATGAAATTGATAAGGATACCGCTGAGAATTTAAAAAAGCTTAATGAATTAGACGCGCTCGATAATAAGACGTTAATGGATATGACTATTGACGGAGCTAACAATGCTGCTAATGCTATCTATGAAGCAGAACAAAGAATGAAAAGAGGAGAGATACGTCCGCAAGATTTTCAGAAAATAAAAAATAATATAAGTTCAGGGTTTACTCAGTTTGAAAAAAATGCTAAGAGCTGGGATACTGATTTTAAAAGATACACTGAGAGAATGCAAGGTGGAGAGTCCAGTTCTTTAGAACAATACTTAGGGGAGAGAATGGAGTCTTTTGGAAACTTAAGTAATTTACAGTTAGTTACTAATCCTGACACAGGAAATTTAGCTTTTGGACGTATAGATGAAAATGGCAATCTCCTTACTGGTCCTGATGATTTAATTAGTATCAATAGAATGACTGCTATTAGTAAACAGGAAATCAATAAAGTAAATGTTGGAGACTGGATCACTCAGTCTTCCAATGAATTAGGAGACTATATTACAGCAGGAAATGCCACTACTCAAGGAAAAGACGGAAGCAGCAGAGCAGTAGTTACTATTGATGACTTTATGCAAACACCTGAAGCTGAAGATTATATAAATCTTAAAGCAGATGCGGCGATGAAAGATAATATGAGTATAGGTAGTATAATCGCTGATAATAATATTACTAATGATAAAGGAGAAAAGTTTAGAGCAGGGTCTCAAGAAGAGTTCGATCAATGGAATCAAGATAATAAAGGTAGAGAAGAGCAAAACCCTATCATTGTTATGGGATATAAAGAAAATGGAGTGATAGTAGAACCAGCTATTACCGAGGGGCAGAAAAAAGCAGCTAAGAAATTTTTAGTAGACTCTCTTAAAGCTAAGTTAGGAAGAGAAGAAACTATGAAAGAATTCCCTCCTCAACAACGAAGTGCGGCTTCTATTGCGAAGGGAGATAAAGATAAGACACTTCTTTCTCGAGGTAAGAATCTAATGTTAGCAGTATCGGGAGATGCAGATGAATCAGCGGCAGGACTAAGATATTTAGTGGATGCAAGTAATGGAGCAATCAGTGATATAGAACAAACAGAGACTGGGTTTATAGTTACCTATCCTGGAAGAGATCCTTTAGAAATTAACACTGAAGATAAAAGCCCCGAAGAATCTATGAGGTTATTGTGGAAAGCATCCGGATTATCTGATGCGGAATTTGACGCATGGCTCGATGCAGGAGGTAGCAAGGAACTTCAAGGGAGAGAGACAACAAGAAATATACAGACGATAAGTGGTCCTAAAAAATCTATTGAATATGATACACAGGCACTGGTAACAGATAAAGATGGAAATGAAGTGACTATAGCAGACTGGGCAAGACAGTCAGACTTAGGACCAAATATTTCTTGGCCCCAAGAGACTAACGACCAAGTAGTCCGAGTATTTAGTGAACTTCTAAAGCAAGAAAACTTCTATCCAAAAGGATTAGGTATGGGCTCGGTTAGTATGGATGGTAATACTATGACTTTTAGTATAGGAAAAAATAAGTATAAATTAAAAGATGTGTTTGATAAGAAGAGTGCGGAGGTAGCTACGTGGATGCAAGAGTCAATTCTAAAAGCTATAGAGGATCAAAAAAATAAGGGAGGTGATGAGACAGGAGCAGGCTTTAATACCAAAACTGACGAATAATAATGAATGAAGAAGCTATCCAGGCCGGGTTTGATTATTTTGTAAAGACAGGATATAATGGTACCATTGTAGACTATGAAGAGTTAGTAAAGAGTAATGAAGAGGCTCTTACTGCTACCTTTGAATACTTTGTAAGGACAGGATATAACGGAACTGTTGAGGATTTTTCTATCTTAATGGGTGTTGATGAAAAAAAAAAGCCCGTTGGGACTGGCGCTGGGGAAGAGGAAGTTATGGAATCCGATACCGAAATTCAAGAGGAAGAATCACCCTCATCGGTTTTTTCCGATCCACCCGAAAGTCTTGATGTTGAACAACCTACTGTTACTGACACTGGTATAACGGGAATAGAAATAGATACACCAGAGATTGAAGTTCCTGAATCTTTTTCTTCCGACCCTACATCTCAATTTGAAAGCAGTGATGATATAGGGGATGATTTTTTTACACAGTCTCTACAACAAATTAACGCAGAACTTATTGATGAAGAAGAGCACACTGTAGTTCCGTTAATGAATTATCATTTTAATGATTATGGTTTTGAGTTTGAGCCAACCGGCGTCCGGGACGCTATGAAAGTTACGGCTTATAATGATGAAGAAATTACTATTGATTTAGATCCAGCTACTGGAAACTTGTTAGGATTTGAAAGTAAAGGAGCGGAAAAATTAATAAACTTCTTAAAAGAAAACAGAAAAGAAAGTACCGCTTTACAAAGTATTGAAGAAGGATATCTTCAAAAGAGAGAAAAAATTCAAACACAGAAAGCGGTAGAGAACTCTATTAAAGAGTTTCAGGAAGAAACTCAAACATATAGAGATAATCTTGCTCAGTATCTACAGGCTAAAACTTTTTATGATCAGAACAAGTTAGATGAGAGGGATCCTAATGAAGTAATTTATGTAGAAGGCCCTGATGGAAATCAGATGTCTACTACTCCTTTGCAATTAAAAGAAAATATTTTAAAAGCTGCAGCTCTTCTGGGTGAAGAGGAACAGGGGTTAGCGCGAAAAGGAAAAGATTTAGATTATCAAATAGGAGGATGGTATGATATGAGGGCAGAACAAGGGGGTATTTGGGGATCTGCATGGAATGCGTGGATGGACGGTGTTGCTCGTTTTAGCACTCAAAAGTTAAATCGAATGATAGATCTAATATCATACGTAGGACCCTTAGAAGGTTTTGTGGTATCTCCACAAACCTATAGAAGAAAAGTATTAATGAAGGCTAAGGAAGCGGGAGCCTTAGGGGATACGTATACAGCTGAACGAATAGAAGAAATCATAAAGGACCCTGAAGAATTTGAAAGAATAAAACAATTAATTAAAGATACAGTTGGTACATCAACAGAAGTGGAGGAAGATTTTGAATTCATGGAGACTACCCGAACAGTAACCACTTCTTTATTAGATGATATAGAAAAAGAAATTAGAGATGAAGCTCGTAAAGCGGTAAAATATGATGTAGAAGCAGGAGAAGAGCAAGTCCCAAATCCGTTTTCAGCTTTTGCTAATTACCCAGATTATGATGGAAAGATGGGTATGTTAGACGCCACCCGAAAGGGACTGAGAGAGGTGGTGGGATACCAGGATGTAACGCGAGAGTATACCGCAGAAACTAAAAAAGGTTTTTGGGGAGGAGCTTTAATAGGAGTAATGGAATCGGTACCTGCTATGTTAGGGCCTACACCTATTCGTGTGGTAAACATGATATCGCAAGTTGAAGACCATTTAAATGAAGAAATGCAGAACGATCCTGATTTTGCTAATATTAGTGAGGCGGAAAAAGCAGTGTTCACTATCCCCTTAGGGATAGTCGTAGGTGTATTAGAAAATGTGGGATTGAGAAATGCTTTAGCTCAAAAAGGGGTGGCTAATAAAGTTTTAATGAGAGTCATGAATAAGCATGGCAAAAATATTACCGGGAAAAACTTTAGGCAGGTAGTTAAGAAAGAAGTGGATAATATGGTTGCTCAAGGAACTTTAATAGTAACGGCTGCAGGGTTAGCGGAGTTTGAAACAGGGCTGGCTCAAGAAGTAGCTGACATAACTTTTAAAGAAGTATATAATGCGGTAAAAGATAAAGATATGTTTACTACTCCTGAGAGTTTTACCGATGGAGTAAAGCAAGTTATAAGAGCGGGAGCTCAAGAGATGGTTGGAGGTTTCGTAATAGGAACTATCCCCGCGATATCTTTTGCGGCATCTACTGGAGACTTTACACAATTAGACCCTGGTGTTTTTGAGATGTTTGAAGAGGTGCATAATGAACCTGTAGTACGAGAGGCGTTTATAGAAAAAACCAAACAAAGAATTTTAAATAATGAAATTACAGAGAGTGAGGGTAAAAAAATAATTGCCGACTATGATCAGGTGGTAGGAGTGATGAATCAAATTCCTGCCAATCTACCTACTTCGCAGAAACAAAAGTTGTTAGGAAATTTATTAAGACAACAAGAACTTAATAATGAAATAAATCAGTATAATAAACAGTTAACTAAAAAACAACAAGCTGAGTTAATTGAGTTAGAGAATCAAGTAGAGGTTATACAAAGAGAAGGTCAAGCTCAAATAGATAAAGATAAAGCTGACGCTGAGTTAACTACTCAAGCAATAAATGAATTAAAAGAGGAGGGTGTGGAGAACCCAACTCCTGAACAAATAAAAAATAAAAAAGATGCCATTCAAGAGTCAAGCCCAGAGAGCGTGGATGTACAAGTACAAACCGAAGATGGCCGAAAGGTGGGAGATGGAGACACCAAGAGGGCCCCTTCCAAAACGAGTAAGCAAAAAAAGACCCCCGATTCTCGGACAGAGACGGAGAAGGAAGTAGAAGATTTAACTGCTATTTTTGATGAGAAGTCAGGGAAAAAAGAGCAGACAGAACAAGAGCAAGAAACCACTGAGAAAGCTGTAGTTGTAGATAATGAAAATGATAATGTAACTATAACAAAAAGTGATGGAACAACAGTGTCATTACCAGGAGTAAGTGTAAGTGATAATGTGACGGTAACGGAAACAGCAGGCGATCCTAAAGCAGTAAGAATTATTCCTTCTTTATTAAGACAAGCTAAGAATGCAGGTCTGGCTATTGCTAAATTAATTCCTGATTTAAATATTGTGGTTCATGCTACAGAAGATGCTTATAATCAAGCAGTTAGCGAAGGTAGTAAAGGGAAGAAGGGAAGCTTCTCACTTAACACTAATACTATTCATATTAATGCACCTAAAGCTAATACTCGAACAGTAGGGCATGAAGTTATGCATGCGGTTCTATTAAAGAAGTTAGGTATAGACTCTAAAAAATATAGCGCAGTAACGGGCAGAATGCTACAGTCGGTAATAAAAGGATTGCCAAAAGACTCTAACTTAAAGGAAGTTATAGAAAGCTTTGCTAAAGATTATGCGGTTGAAGAACAAAATGAAGAAAAGGTAGCTGAGTTATTTGGATATCTTTCAGCTGCCTATACGCAGTTAGATGGGCCTACTAAAAATATAGTAAAGAGATGGTTACAAAAAGTAGCTAAGGCTGTTGGTTTACCTGTTAACATAACAGAGTTTACTAAAGAAGAAGCTGATATGATTGAGTTCTTCAATACAGTATCTAAAAAAGTAAGAGAAGGAACTGAAGTTACAGAAGGAGATATAGAAGTTATAGAGGATGGAACAGCTCCTATTGGGGATCCAACCACTATTAACGAACCTTCAACTAAAGAGAAAAACCAAATTGAGTTCAAAGAAAGTTACGATATGTCTTTAGTTACTCCTGAAAACAAAATTGATTTATTAAAATTAATAGATGATATTGTAGCCAAAGATCAGAAGGTATGGTTCTGGGTAGCTGATCAGTTAGGTAAAGGAGA
>CEUI01059130.1_pt1 | contig 42019 bp, 33 predicted proteins | sample 531411 | NCBI WGS metagenome assembly CEUI01 (sample SAMEA2622841, study PRJEB7988) | marine metagenome | isolation source: saline water (ENVO:00002010), including
ATCGCCCGTGGCCGTGGCGATGGGGCACGGGCCGAGCGGCAGTGCAGCGAAGCCCTGGCCTGTCTGCCCAGCGAGCGTTACGGTCCGCACTTCCTGTGCCTGTCGGCGCTGTCCAACCTGGCCATGGTGCATGGCGACCTGTGGCGTGCGCGGGGGCTGAATCGCGATGCGCTGGAGCTGGCGCAACGTATCGGCAATCCGTTGTTCGAGGCCCTCGCGCATTACGAGCGTGCCCGCGTACTGCAGGCACGTGGTGAGGTGTTGCGAGCGCAGGACGAAGTGCATCAGGGCTTGCTGCTGGTGCAGCGGCTACCGACCCAGCGCAGCTATTCCGTGCGTGCGCGGTTGACCCTGTACCAGGGCTATCTGCTCAGCCTGCGTCTGGATGCCCGGGCGGCCGAGCATCTGCGTGCGGGCATCGCCGAGGCCCGTGCCTGTCGCGATGTCGGCGTGCTGATCGGCTATTGCGTGCTGGCCTGCCTGGAAGGGCGCGAGGAACGTCCTGCCGAGGCATTTGCCCTGCTCGGCGAGGCCGAGCGTCTGATGCATGTCTGGGATGTGCCTGCGATCTACTACCTGGCGATGATCACGCTGATCAAGTGCGAACTGTGGCTGCGTCAGGGTCAGGTCGAACTGGCCGCAGCCTGGCTGCCTCAACTGGCGGAGACCTACGGCGATCAGGGGCGGGCGTTGGCGCCGGAGTTCCACCCGCAACTCGCCATGCACATCGACCTGCAGCACGCCGCGCTGGAGCGTCTGCAGGGCGCTGTGGACAACGCCGAGCGGCGCTTGCGAGTGTTGCCGCAGCGTGCCCAGGGGCTGGGCGGGCAACTGGTTGGCCTGATGGCGCAGGCGCAGCTGGCACAACTGTTGAAGCAGACCGGGCGTGAGCGCGAGGCGCAGCAACAGCTCGATAGCTGCCTGGATGCCGCTCAGGGCGGGGCGTTGCTGCCGTTCGTCGAGCTACTGCAGCATCAGCCGCACTGGTTGCGCGAGCGCTTGCTGGCGCGTCCGTCCAGCCCGCTGCGTGACGAGCTGCTGGCCCAGTTGCCGGTGGCGGCGCAGTTCGTCGTCGAGCCCGAGCTGGAGCAGGAGCCGTTGGCGGAAAAGCTCAGCAGCCGCGAGCTGGCCGTGCTGCAGCTGATCGCGCGCGGTTGCTCCAACCAGGAAATCAGCGAGCGGCTGTTCATCTCCCTGCACACCGTCAAGACGCACGCCCGCCACATCAACAGCAAGCTCGGGGTCGAGCGGCGTACCCAGGCGGTCGCCCGCGCCAAGGGCCTTGGCCTACTGCACTGAGTCCGGCGCCGACAGGTCCAGGCTGGGCGCCTTCTTCGCCGGTTTTGCCGGTTGCGCCAGCTGGGTCTGCACGTCCTGGTGGATCATCTGCAGGACCGGTAGCAAGGTGCTCATGTCCTTCCGTACCTGCGGGTAGCGATGCCCGCTGGCCAGGCCTTCGAGGCGGGCCAGCAGTTGTGCCTGCACCCCGACCGGCAGATGCACGAACAGCTCGGGTAGCTGCTGGCTCAGCTCGGCGCTGTACAGCAACAGCTCGTCGCGGCCGAAGGCCTGGGTCAGCTCCAGGTAGTCCAGGGCGCTGCCGCTGAGCATGGCCGCTGCGGCCTTGGTTTCCTGCAGGCCCTGCAGGCGCACCGGGTTGCTTTGCTCGCCCTGCGACAGGGTCATCCAGAACTCGGTGGTGAGGGTGAAGAGAATGGCCTGCTGGCGCAGCGAGTAGGTCATCAGCCCCAGCGCTTCGGCGGCGTAGGGTTGTTGCCGGGCGCGGAAGTCGAAGTACAGGCGCATCAGCTCCTTGAGTTCGAACAGCACCTCGCGTGCCTCGTTCTGGCGCAGTTCCAGGGGCGCGTAGATGTTCAGTTGCGGGCGAAAATTCTCCGGGGCAACCATGCGCTGGTAGATCGGCCCGGTGAATTCGCCACTGCGACGCGGCAAGGCATTGGCCTGCGTCCCGTCGATCTTCTCCAGCGCCTCGCGCAGTTGCCGGTAGTCGCCGCTGCGCCAGGGGGTGTGGATATCCGGGATGCGCTGGCCGAGGTAGAACAGCTCGGCCGCCGTAACCGGCGACAACCAGACCAGCAAAAGGATGGCCAGCGGCCAGGACAGGCGACGTGCTAGGGTCGGGGACACATTCGATTTCCGCGGTTGAAGGCGGCTCCAGAGTACTCAGCTGGCGCGGTCACGTCACCCGCGCCTTGGTTGGGACGGGGCATGGACGAGTTGGCCGGGCACGGTGCGATACGGGCGGTATTCGAGGACCTGGGCGGTTACGGCGCGCTAGCCTCGCAACAGGGCGAAGGCGGCGAGGGGCCGCTGGTCGGCCATCTGCAGCGTACCAACATCCAGCTGGCGGCCATCGGCGTGTTCGCCCGCAAGGGGGTGGAGCAGGCGACGGTCAACGACCTGCTGGACGCTGCGCAGGTGTCGCGTCGAACCTTCTACAAGTACTTCGCCAACAAGGCACAGGTGCTCGAAGGCATCTACCAGACTTCGGTGCTGCTGTTGCTCGCGCGTTTCCGCGAGATGCAGCAGGTCGCCGGGAGCCCGCAGGAGTGGTTGCGGGCGATGGTCGGGCGCTTCTTCGACTATCACCTGGCGGTCGGGCCGATCATTCGCCTGATGCAGGAGGAAGCCTTGCGTGCGCAGTCACCGCTGGCGGTCCATCGCCAGCGAGCGCACCAGGAGATGCTGCGACTGCTGGTCGAGCGTCTGGAGCCCGAACTCGCACCGCGCGATCCGCTGGTTTACCAGGCGCTGATCTGGGCGCTCGAGGCGGCCTCCCTCGACCTGCTCGGGCGCAACGCCAGCCGCGTGGAGATCGAGCAGGCCAAGACCGTCCTGGGGGACTTGCTGATCGCGTCGCTGTGCCCATGCTGAGCGGGAACAGTCCCAAGGTTGGGCACTAACGCAGCGCGACTCATGCTCTGATGCACGTTACCTACAACAAGATCGAGGTACCGTGCATGACCGCCAACAGCCTGTCCCTGCAACCGCCGCTCGCTGCCGGTTTCGCCCGCCTGGGCTTCGGCGCCTTGCCCCTGGAACGCCTCAAGGAGCGTTACGGCAATGCGCAGCAGGGCTCACGCTACATCGAACTCGACGGCTTCAACATCCATTACCGGGACGAGGGCAGTCGTGGCAAGCCGGCGCTGGTGATGATCCATGGCGTGGTCGCCTCGCTGCATACCTGGGATGCCTGGGTGCAGGCATTCGCGCCCGACTACCGCATCATCCGCTTCGACGTGCCGGGCTTCGGCCTGACCGGCCCCGCGCGTGATGGCCGCTACTCGGCCGAGCGCATGATCCACGTGCTCGGTCTGTTGCTCGATTACCTGCAGGTGGAGAAGGCCGATATCGCCGGCAACTCCCTGGGCGGCTACATCGCCTGGAACTTCGCCCTGGCCCAGCCGCAGCGTGTGGGCAAGCTAGTGCTCATCGATCCGGCCGGCTACCCCATGCGCAAGGTGCCCTGGATGATTGCCGCCGCGGCGTTGCCTGGCGCCACCCTGGCCATGCCGATGTGGATGCCGCGCGCGCTGATCGCCCAGGGCATCAAGGAGGTCTATGGCGAGCCGGGGCGTATCAAGCCCGGTGTGGTCGATCGCTACTACGACCTGTCACGCAGGCCGGGCAATCGCCGCGGCATGATGGATATCTTCCGTGTGCTGCTGAAGGTCAACAAGGAGGAGTTGCACGCGACGCCCGAGCGGGTCGCGCAGATCCAGGCCCCGACCTTGCTGATGTGGGGCGAACGCGACCGCTGGATTTCGCCCCGTCACGTGCCGCTGTGGCAGCGTGATCTGCCGGGGATCGAGGTCAAGGTCTATGCCGGCGTCGGGCATATCCCCATGGAGGAAATCCCCGAGCAGAGCGCCGCCGATGCCATGAGGTTCCTCAAGGGCTGAGCGCGCACTGGACATGAAAAAGCCCGGCCAGAGCCGGGCTTTTTCATACTTCGCCTGGCTGCGGCAGCGCCTCAGGCGGCGCTGGCCTGGACCTGCGGGCTGCCGTCGAACTCTTCGCGGGTGGCGTGCAGTAGGTCGAGATTGTCATGCTCCCAGGGGTGGAAACCGTCCTTGAAGAAGTCCAGATAGGTGCCGATCAACGGGCGGAAAACACCTTCCTTGCCCCACATCCAGCGGATGCCGTCGCGCCATACGCGCCAGTTCCACAGCAGGCCGTCGACCTTGAGCATGTGCGCCAGACCGCGGGTGGTATCGAGCACGAAGAAGAAGGTGCCCATGAGCATTGCCCGGCGCAGCAGCTTGCGGCTGCCACACACCTGGTTGTAGACGTCGAAGGCGACGGCCTTGTGCTCGGTCTCCTCCAGCGCATGCCAGCGCCAGAGGCGGGCCAGGGTCGGATGCGCGTCGGCCATCTGCACGTCGTTTCTCAGCAGGCCGTCGGCCATGATCGCGGTGATGTGTTCCAGTGCGGCGGTCGCCGCCAGTTGCCGCTGCGGCGAGAACTTCTTCTGCGTGTAGCGGATGCGCGCGCGGGCACGCTTCTCGATGCGCTCGACGTTGTAACCCAGGTCACGCAGGCGTTGGCTGTACTCGAGATGCTCGCGGCTGTGATGGCCTTCCTGGCCGATGAAGCCGCGAATCTGCCCCTTGAGCACCGGGTCGTCGATGCGGTCGCGGAAGTGGCGCACCGAATCGATGAAGAAGCGTTCGCCGTCGGGAAACAACACCGACATGGCATCGAACAGGTGGGTCTTGAAGGCGTCGCCGCCGTTCCAGTGGCGCGGCAGCGGGTTGGGCAGATCGAAGTCCATGTGTCTGGGGCGAATCTGCAATCCTTCCGGTGTGGTGCTGGCCATGAGGGCTCCATTGCGCTGTTTGACTGGCGTCCACTATGAGCGCCATGCGCGGCTCGTCACAGGTTCGTAACAGCCAAGGTGACAGTCATATCTGGCCAGCTCGTTTTTCCAGCAGAAAGTTAGGGGGGCAGTGCGACCGCGAACAGCGATGTGCTGGGTTAAGGTCTGCGTTCAGGACGGTCATTTACGGCCAGTCGCCGGAACAACCCCTCAATGAAGCACGCCCTCAATCTCACCGCCGAACTGGTGCCCGTGGCCTACGCCGAGGCATTGCTGGCGCTGGCCGAAGAGCTGGGCCAGGCACGCGCCGAGCTGTTCGCCGCCGCACGGGTCCGCCCCGAAGTACTGGGCAGCCCCAATGGCCGCCTGTCCTTCCTCGATTTCCACCTGCTCACCCAGGCCGCACTGGAGCGCTGTGGTGAACCGGCGCTCGGCCTGGTGCTGGGGCAGCGGCTCAACGTTTCCACCCATGGCATCCTCGGCTATGCCGTACTGTCCAGCGCGGATCTGGGCAAGGCGCTGCAGTTCGCCTTGAAGTATTACCGCGTGCTGGGCCTGGCCTTCGACCTGGAACTGGTGGAGCAGGGCGATGCCATGGAGCTGCGTGCGGTCGAGTCGTTCCCCATGGGGCCGCAGTCGCGTTTTGCCGCCGAGGGGCTGCTGACCAGCATCCACACCATCGCGCGTTTTCTCCTGGGCGAAGCGCTGCAGGGCCTCGCGGTCGGCTTCGCCCATGCCGCACCGGACTATGCCGGGCGTTATGCCGAGGTGTTCGGCGTCGCTGCGCAGTTCGAGCAGCCCTGCCACTGGCTGCGTCTGCCGCGGCACTACCTGCAGCGCCCGATGGCGCTGGCCAACCCGGCCACGGTGCAGATGTGCGAGCAGCAGTGCGAGGCGCTGCTGGCCAGCCTCGATGTGCAGGATGGTCTGCTCACGCGCGTGCGCCGGTTGTTGCTCGCCCGCCCTGGCGACTTTCCCGATCTGGACAGCGCGGCAAGCGCCCTGCACACCAGCGGCCGCAGCCTGCGCCGGCACCTGGCACAGATGGGCACCAGCTATCAGCAGGTGCTGGATGACGTGCGCAGGCGCCTGGCGCTGCAGTACCTGACCACCACGCACCTGCCGCTGTATGAAATCGCGCAGCTGCTGGGCTTCAGTGACCCGTCCAACTTCCGTCGTGCATTCCGCAAGTGGACCGGTAAACTGCCCGTCGACTACCGCAACGAGGCCCCCTGATGAGCACCGCCGAACGCCCAGCCCTGATCCGCGAAACCTTTCCCGTCGGCCCGCTGCAGTGCAACTGCACCATCATCGGTGATCCGCTGACGAAGAAGGCCATCGTGGTCGATCCGGGTGGCAACCCCGATCTGATCATGGCGCGCCTGGATGCCCACGGGCTCAAGGTCGTGAGCATCATCCACACCCATGCCCACCTCGATCACTTCCTAGCGTCCGGGCAGATGAAGGAGAAGACCGGAGCGACGCTGCACCTGCACAAGGAGGATCAGTTCCTCTGGGACAACCTGGAGATGCAGTGCAGCATGTTCGGCGTGCCCTACACGCCGGTGCCGGCGCCGGACCGCTGGCTGGATGACGACGAGGAGCTGGCCTGCGGCTGTGGCGTGGCCCTGCATACGCCCGGGCACACGCCCGGCTCGATGAGCTTCTGGTTCGAGGAGGCCAAGCTGCTGATCGCGGGGGACACGCTGTTCCGCCGGGGCATCGGCCGTACCGACCTGTGGGGCGGTGACTACGCCACCATCGAGCGCTCGATCAAACAGCGCCTGTATCGTCTGGATGAAGAGGCCACGGTGGTGACCGGCCATGGTCCCGACACGCGACTGGGCGACGAGATGCGCGAGAACCCCTTTATTCGCGCCTGACGGGGCACTAATCGAGCGAATGCCGATCAAAAGGCCATCATCCCACGTTCATGGAGATGCCTTCATGTTCCGCTCGACACTGATTGCCCTGTGTTCCTCCGCGCTGCTGCTGGGTGGCTGCGCTTCGCAGAATCCCTATGACCAGAGCGCCCCCAGCTCCAACCGGGCCGCCACCTATGGCGGTATCGGGGCGCTTGCGGGCGCCGCGGCCGGCGCCTTGATCAACCACGACAACCGCGGCAAGGGTGCGCTGATCGGCGCCGCCGTCGCCGGTGCCGCTGCGGCGGGCTACGGCTACTACGCCGACAAGCAGGAAGAGGAGCTGCGCCGCAGCATGCAGGGTACTGGCGTGGAGGTGCAGCGCCAGGGCGACGTGATCCAGCTGGTCATGCCCGGCAACATCACCTTTGCCACCGACTCGGCACAGATATCCAGCAGCTTCTATCAGCCGCTGAACAACCTGGCCAACTCGTTTCGCCAGTACAACCAGAACAGTATCGAGATCGTCGGCCACACCGACAGCACGGGTTCGCACGCCTACAACATGGACCTGTCGCAGCGCCGGGCGCAGAGCGTCGCGGACTACCTGCTGGCGCAGGGCGTCGATCCGGGTCGCCTGAGCACGCGGGGCATGGGGCCGGACCAACCGCTGGCAAGCAATGCCACGGCCGAGGGCCGGGCACAGAACCGGCGTGTCGAAGTGACCCTGCGGCCGCTGCCGGGCGTGCAGTGACACCCGCGCAACGAGTGGCCGGATTGGCCCTGTGTCGCAGTCCTGCCATGCGCCGGCTGCTAAGCTAGGGTTGAACTTCGCGGCCCTCGAGGCGCTCGAAGACTGCGGCATGTCTGCCCGATACCAGAAGAAATCTCAAAGGAAACCTTATGAAAACTAGGCGTAATCTGATCGCAGCCACTGCGCTCATGGCCATGTTGGCTGGCTGCACCACCAATCCCTACACCGGTGAGCAGCAGGCTGGTAAAGCCGGTATCTATGGCGGTGTCGGCGCGGTGACCGGCGCGGTGATCGGTGCGGCGACCTCGAGCAAGAAGGATCGTGCCAAGGGCGCGCTGATCGGCGCAGCCGTCGGTGGCGCGGCGGGCGGCGGCTACGGCTACTACGTCGACACCCAGGAGGCCAAGCTGCGCCAGACCCTGCAGGGGACCGGCGTGCAGGTCCAGCGCAATGGCGACGACCTGAAGCTGATCATGCCGGGCAACATCACCTTCGCCAGCAATTCCGCCGACATCTCCAGCGGCTTCTACCCGACGCTCAACTCGCTGGTGCTGGTGTTCAAGGAGTTCGACAAGAACGGTGTGAACATCGTCGGTCACACCGACAGCACCGGTTCGCAGGAGCTCAACCAGAGCCTGTCGCAGCGTCGCGCGCAGAGCGTGGCCAACTACCTGACGGCCAACGGTGTACCCGGCCAGCGCATCTCCGCGTACGGCGCCGGCCCGAGCCAGCCGATCGCGAGCAACGCCAGCGAGGCGGGGCGCGCGCAGAACCGCCGTGTCGAGATCAACCTGCGCCCGCTCTGACGCGTCGCCAGGCTGACGAAAGCCCCCGCTCCGGGGGCTTTTTTGTGTCCGCCGCGCGGGCCACCCGCCGCCGGGCTGGCACTTGTCGTCGCGTTTTCTGACCGCCTGTCGTATCTCCCCTGGCAAAAGGCCAGTCATTCAAAACCTGACTAGAATGCTTTTTGTGGTTCTGTAAAGCCCGCGGGCAGCTCAGCTGCCGGTGTTGGTTCTGGATGACCGAAGGAGTGTGAATGGACGACAGAGCTGTCAAGCGGCCGCCACGGCCCTGGACACCGTTGCTGGTGGCGCTCGGTCTCATGCTGGGGCTGAGTGGTCTGATCTTCTGGCAGTGGAATACCCTGCAGGAGCGCGAGCGGGAGGAGAGTCAGAGGGGGTTCCAGCAGGAAGCCCAGGATATAGGCCAGCGTGTGCTGGCACGCATGCAGGCTTACGAGATGGTGCTGCGGGGCATCGCAGGCCTGATGATCGGCAGTGACCAGGTCACGCTCGCGGAGTGGGAGCGAGCCGTGGATCAGCTGCAACTGCAGGACCGCTATCCCGGTATCCAGGCTGTCGCCTGGTCACGCTACCTGACGCCCGAGCAACTGCCCGACTTCGCCGCGGAGGTGAAGGGCGACGGGCGCCTCGACTACCAGATCTTCCCCAGCGGCGATCGCGAGCATTATCTGCCGATCGACTACGTCAGCCCGCTGGATTGGCGCAACAGGCGCGTGCTCGGCTACGACATGCTCAGCGAGACGGTTCGCCGCACAGCGGTCGAGCGAAGTGTCGATACCGGCGAGGCGAGCCTGAGCGGGCCACTGGTGCTGCGCCAGGAGGTGGATGTCAACGTCCAGTCCGGCGTGCTGCTCTACCTGCCCGTGTATCGTCCGGGGGTGCCGGTCAATTCCGCCGAACAGCGCCGGGCCGCCTTGCTGGGGCTCGTCCACGGCGCATTTCGCAGCCAGGACCTCATCGAGGGGATTCTCGGACGGCAGACACGGCTGTTCGACATTCAGCTCAAGGACCCCGGCGCCAGCGACCTGCAACTGCTCAGCCAGGAGGTCGGTGGCAATGACTGGTCGCCGCTGTTCAGCTATCAGCAGGAACTGTCGTTGTATGGCCGCACCTGGCAACTGGAGGTGTTCGGCACGCCGGAGTACGAGCGCGGGCTGATCGATCGAACCGGCACGCTGGGGCTCTGGGCGGGGTTCGCCGCGGCCCTGATGCTGTCGCTGCTGGTCGGCGCTTTCCTCTATCAGCGCGAACGCAAGCTGAAGATCAGCGAGATGGCAGGGCAGGCCCTGCAGGAGCGCGAGGAACGCTTCCGCCTGCTGGTCGAGCGCCTGCCGGTCGCCACGCTGCTCTGCGACGCCGAGGGGCGGATCGAGATGGCCAACCGCAGCGCGGCGGAGCTGTTCGACTGCCCGCTGAACGCGCTGCACGGCGAATCGGTCCTGCGCATGCTGGCCAATATCGAATCGCCCAAGGACCTGCAGCAACAGCTGGCCGAGAGCGACGAACGCACGGTGCGCACGCTGCGTGGCGAATCGATTCCGGTCAGCATCAGCCTGAATCCGTTGCACGAGGGCAGCAGCTACCTGATCAACCTGGTCGACCTGCGTGCGCGCAAGGTGGCGGAGGAGCGCTTCCGCCTGGTGGTGGAGGCGTCACCCAACGCCATCCTGCTGGTTGACGGGCTCGGTCGTATCGCCATGGTCAACCGCCAGACCGAGCTGCTGTTCGGCTACGAGCGGCAGATGCTGCTAGGTGAGCCGGTCGAGATGCTGCTGCCGGCGGCGCAGCGCGGCAGCCATGTGGCCATGCGCCGTGGCTACCAGGCCATGCCCGAGCAACGGCGCATGGGTGGTAATCGCGAGCTGTTCGGCCTGCATCGCGAGGGGCGGATGATTCCCCTGGAGGTGGGCCTTTCGCCCATTCGCAGTGGCGACGAGAGCCTGGTGCAGGCGGTGATCATCGACATCAGCGAGCGCAAGGCCGCCGAACAGAAGCTGCGCGAGCAGGCCGAGCAGCTGCTGCTGGCCAACCGCTACAAGTCCGAGTTCCTCGCCAACATGTCGCATGAGCTGCGCACGCCGCTCAACAGCATTCTGATCCTCAGCGACCAGTTGCGGCAGAACCTGGCGGGCAACCTGACGGAGAAACAGAGCAAGCATGCCGACATCGTGCACCGTGCCGGCAGCGACCTGTTGCAGCTGATCAACGATGTGCTCGACCTGGCCAAGGTCGAATCCGGGCGCATGCAGCTCAAGCTCGAGCCGATCAACATGCAGGATGTGCTGGTGGAGCTGGATGCCAGCCTGCGGCCGATGGCCGAACTCAAGGGGCTGCGTCTGCATACGCAGCTCGACGCCGGCGTACCGCGCGTGATCCATACCGACCGCGTGCGTCTGCACCAGATCCTGCGCAACCTGCTGTCCAACGCGTTGAAGTTCACCGATCACGGCGAGGTCACCCTGACCGTCAGCAGCGAGGGACGCCAGGACGACGAGCGCGAGCTGCTGTGCTTCAGCGTGCGGGACAGCGGGATCGGCATCGATCCGGCGCAGCACGAGCAGATCTTCCAGGCCTTCCAGCAGATCGACGGTTCCACCAGCCGCCGTTTCGGCGGTACCGGTCTGGGGCTGGCGATCACCCGCCAGCTGGTCCTGGCGCTGGATGGCGACATCAGCCTGCAGAGCGCGCCGGGGCAGGGTTCCACCTTCACCGTCAGGTTGCCGGTGCAGGTCGCGCCGATGAATGTCGAGGCGCCTGTCGAAGGGCCGCAACGCGCCGGCGAGGGGCCGCCGTTGCTGATCGTCGAGGATGACGCCAATTTCGCTGCGGTGATCGCCGAGGAAGCCCATTCCCACGGCTTCTCCAGCGTCCACTGCCGCACCGGTCTGCAGGCGCTGGGGGTGTTGCAGCAGGAGTCGTTCAATGCGGTGATCCTCGACATCCTCCTGCCGGATCTTAGCGGCTGGCAGCTGTTCCGGCGGCTGCGTGCCCAGCCGACGCATCGTCATACACCGGTGCACATCATCTCCTGCGTACCGCAGCCGGCGGGCTGGAACGACGACGGCACGCGCTACCTGGTCAAGCCGATCGGCACCGACGAGCTGGAACAGGTCTTCATCGAACTGCAGCATGGTGCGGCGCAGGAGGCCGCGCTGTTGCTGGTCGAGGACGTGGATGTGGAGCGCGAGCACTACCGTGAGCAACTGACCGCGCTGGGGTTCAAGGTCTGCGCGTGCGCCGACGGCGAGCAGGCGCGCCTGGCGTATGCGCAGGGGCAGTTCTGCGCGCTGGTGATCGACCTGGACCTGCCCGACCAGGACGGCTTCGCCCTGCTCGACAGCCTCAACCAGATGCGCTCGCTGCAGGGGACGCGCATCGTCATCAATACCGGGGTGGACGTGACCCAGCAGACCCTGCAGCGCCTGCGTCGCTACAGTGCCGTGGTGGTACGCAAGCATGGCGACGATACCCAGGCGCTGTGCCAGGCGGTGCAGGGCTTCCTGGGCGACGTGCGCGCGCCGCAGCAGGCCGAGCCCCAGGCCGGCAGCCTGCAGGGGCGACGCATTCTGCTGGTCGATGACGACGTGCGTAACGTCTACGCGCTGACCGCACTGCTCGACGAGGCCGGGTTGCAGGTCAGCTCGGCCACCGATGGGGTCGAGGCCATCGCCAGCTACCAGCGTGAGCCCTTCGACCTGATCCTGATGGACATGGCGATGCCCAACATGGATGGCTATACCGCGACACGCCTGCTCAAGCAGGAACATGGCTGCGTGATCCCGATCATCGCCCTCACCGCGCACGCCATGAAGGGCGATCGCGAGAAGTGCATCACCGCGGGCGCCGACGACTACATGGCCAAGCCGGTCAAGCGCGATGAGCTGCTGGCCATGCTGGAGCACTGGCTGGGCATGTCAGCCGTGCCATCGACCGGCAATGATCTACCCTGATCTCAGGAGCAACTGATGCAAGGGCGAAGGATAGAGGAGTAGTGATGGCCCAGGCGCAGAGCAAGACCGCTGCCATACCCGCCAAACAGACGCTGCTGGTGGTGGACGACCGTATAGAGAACCTCGAGGCCATGCAGGCGCTGCTCGAGGATGGCGAGTGGCAGCTGCGCTGTGCCAAGTCGGGCGAGGAGGCCCTGCGCTACCTGCTCGAGGACGACGTCGGCCTGGTCCTGCTGGATGTGCAGATGCCGGGCATGGACGGCTTCGAGGTCGCCCGCCTGATGCGCGGCAACCCGCGCACCCGGCTGACGCCGATCATCTTCGTCTCGGCCATCGCCCAGACCCATGAAGCGGTGCTGCGTGGGTACAGCACCGGTGCCGTGGACTTCGTCCTCAAACCCTTCGACCCCAGCGTGTTGCGGCACAAGATCCAGAGCCTGCTGGAGCACGAAAGCAACCGTATGGAGCTGCAACACCTGTCGCTGCAGCTCGACCGTGCTCGCGCCTTCAATGCGTCGGTCCTGGCCAATGCCGCCGAAGGCATCCTGGTGGTCGGGGAGGACGGGCGCATCCAGTTCGCCAACCCGGCCATGGCGCAGATGCTCGGCGGCGAGGTGGGGGACCTGGAGGGCGTCGACCTGCTGTCGTTTCTCAAGAATCCTGCCTGCGAGGGCGGCTGGCAGCAGTCCGAGTTCTATCTGCACTTCAAGCGCGAGGCGACCTACCGCGTGCACGAGGCGATGATGCGCACGCTCGATGGCGGTTGCCTGCCGGTGGCGCTGTCCTGTTCGCCGCTGCCCAGGCTGCAGCGGGCCATGGTGGTCATCGCCCTGGACATGTCGGTGGTGCGCAATCTTCACGCACAGCTGGAATCGCAGGCCGTGACCGACTCCCTGACCGGCCTGCTCAATCGGCGCGGTTTTCACCAGGCCCTGGAGTCGTCGCTGGCGCGCATCGAGCGCAGTGGCCAGCGGCTCGCGGTGCTCTATCTGGATCTGGACGGCTTCAAGCGCATCAACGATTCGCTCGGTCATGATGTCGGCGACCAGTTGCTGCGCCGGGTCGGCGAGCAGCTCAAGGCCTGCCTGCGGCCATACGACAGCCTGGCACGCATCGGTGGCGATGAGTTCACCGCATTGCTGGACAACCTCGGCCACCCGGAAGACGCCGCGCGGGTGGCGGAGAAGCTGATCGAGCTGGTGTCGGTGCGCCACACCCTCGACGGTGTCGATGTCACCCTGGGCGCCAGCGTCGGCATCGCCTGCTTCCCCGAATGCGGGCAGAACGTCGAGGGCCTGCTGCGTTCCGCCGACATGGCGATGTACGAGGCCAAGCGTGCCGGGCGCCAGCAGTACCGCTTCTTCTCGCCGGAGATGAACGGGCGTGCGCGCTCTCGGCTGATGCTCGAGGAAAGCCTGCGCCATGCCATCGAGAACGACGATTTCGTGCTGGTCTACCAGCCGCAGTTCGAACTGGCGAGCGGACGCCTGCGCGGCTTCGAGGCCTTGCTGCGCTGGCAGCATCGGGTCGCCGGAACGGTGGCGCCCAACGTGTTCATCCCCTTGCTGGAGGAAACGCGGCTGATCAATCGCCTGGGCGAGTGGATATTCCGGGAAGGGGCCAGGCAGCTGGCGATCTTCAAGCGCCAGTTCGGCGAGGACATGGTGCTGAGCCTGAACGTCAGCCCGGTGCAGTTCGGCATGCCACAGCTGGTCACCGACCTGCAGCGTGTCCTCGACTCCCATGGCCTCAAGCCCAGCCAGCTGGAGGTCGAGGTGACCGAGAGCGCCCTGATGCAGGACCTGGAGCTGACCCAGGCGCAGCTGCGTCACCTGCGGGAACTGGGGGTGAAGATCGCCATCGACGATTTCGGCACCGGCTATTCTTCGCTGGCCTATTTGCGCCACTTCGAACTGGATACGCTGAAGATCGACCGCCTGTTTATCGCCAACATGCTCGATTCACCGCGCGATGCCGCAGTGGTCAGCACCATCATCGATCTCGGCCGCCATCTGGGCCTGGAGGTGATTGCCGAAGGGGTCGAGACCCAGGCCCAGCGCGAGTGGCTGGTGCAGCATCACTGCAACTTCATGCAGGGCTTTCTGGTGGCGCCGGGGGTGCCGGCCGGCACTGCCTTGCGGGTGCCGGCCCAGCTGGACTGGAGTACGTTGCCGCTGCCGCGCGAGGACTGACCCCGGCGGCGTCGCTCAGGCCTGCTGGTGCAGGCTGGCGAGCTCCGCGTCCTTCTCTTCCCACAGACGGTTGACCCACTGCTGGAAGGCCCGGCGGTAGTCCTCGTCCTGGTCGTAGTTGCGGCCGATGAATTCACGCGGGATGTCGACCTGCCGGAAACGCACCTGGACGGCGTCCAGGCGACCGCAGAGCAGGTCCCAGAAGCCCGGCACGCCGTGCGGGTAGTGAATGGTGACGTTGACGATGGCGTGCAGTTGCTCGCCCATGGCGTCCAGCACGAAGGCGATGCCGCCAGCCTTGGGCTTGAGCAGATGCCTGAACGGCGATTGCTGCTGGGCGTGCTTGGCCGGGGTCAGGCGGGTGCCTTCGAGGAAGTTGAACACCGCCACCGGGTTGGTCTTGTAGCGGGCGCACGCCTTGCGAGTGGTGGCCAGGTCCTGGCCGCGTTTCTCCGGGTACTTGGCCAGGTACTCCTTGCTGAAGCGCTTCATGAACGGAAACTCCAGCGCCCACCAGCACAGGCCGATCACCGGGACCCAGATCAGCTCCTGCTTGAGGAAGAACTTCAGCAGCGGCATGCGCCGGTTGAGCAGGTACTGCAGCACGAGGATGTCGACCCAGCTCTGGTGGTTGCTGGTCACCAGGTAGGAGTGCCGGGTATCGAAGCGCTCCAGGCCCTGGACGTTCCATTCGATGGTGCCGACCAGGCGCATCCAGAACTTGTTGACGCCGATCCAGCTTTCCGCGATGCCGTGCATGACGAAGCGCAGCGCGCGCTGGATGGGGGCGAACGGCAGCAGCAGTTTCAGCAGGGCGACGATGAACAGCGGCCAGCACCAGAACAGCGTGTTGAGTGCCAGCAGCAGCCCGGCGATCAGGCCGCGCAGTGGCGCAGGGAGAAAGTGCAGCATCGGGCGAACGCCTCCGTAGGCAGGCTGCACGCCCGGCGGGCAGCCTGAGAATGGGGCTTTCGCTGAGCCCCGTTGCGGTTGAAAGAGCTGCGGCATTGCGTGCGGCGAGCTGGTTCGGCGCCAAGGTTAACGGCTGTGCACTGACCTGCAAGTGCCAGCCATGACCAGGGGGTTTCGTCAGCCTCGGGCTTGCGCCATGCACGCCGGCCGCCAATGCGCCCGGTTCGTTGCGGTACATGGCGCATTCCCGGGGTCAGCTCGGCAGGTCCGCCGCCTGAATCGCCGTCAGCGCGATGGTATAGACGATGTCATCGACCAGCGCACCGCGCGACAGGTCGTTCACCGGCTTGCGCAGGCCCTGCAGCATGGGGCCGACGCTGATGCAGTCGGCGCTGCGCTGCACGGCCTTGTAGGTGGTGTTGCCGGTGTTCAGGTCGGGGAACACGAACACCGTGGCACGCCCGGCGACCGGGCTGTTCGGTGCCTTCTGCCGGCCGACGCTCTCGATGGCGGCGGCATCGTACTGCAACGGGCCGTCGAGTGGCAGTTCCGGGCGTTTCTCGCGAGCCAGGCGGGTCGCTGCGCGGACCTTCTCCACTTCCTCGCCACTGCCGGAGTCGCCGGTGGAGTAGCTGAGCATCGCCACTCTCGGCGCGATGCCGAAGGCCTGCGCGGAGGCGGCGCTCTGCAGGGCGATCTCGGCCAGTTGCTCGGCATTCGGGTCGGGGTTCACCGCGCAGTCGCCATAGACCAGCACCTGGTCCGGCAGCAGCATGAAGAACACCGAGGACACCAGGTTGTAACCAGGGGCGGTCTTGATCAGCTGCAGGGCCGGGCGAATGGTGTTGGCGGTGGTGTGGATGGCGCCGGACACCAGGCCGTCGACCTCATCCAGCGCCAGCATCATGGTGCCCAGCACCACGGTGTCTTCCAGTTGTGCCTCGGCCATCGGCGCATTCAGGCCCTTGCCCTTGCGCAGTTCGACCATCGGCTCGACATAGCGACCACGAATCAGGTCCGGGTCGAGGATTTCCAGTCCGTCCGGCAGCTCGATGCCCTGCGCACGCGCCACGGCCTGCACGTCTTCCGGCTTGGCCAGCAACACGCAGCGGGCGATGCCACGCGCCTGGCAGATGGCGGCAGCCTGTACGGTACGCGGTTCGCTGCCCTCGGGCAGGACGATCCGCTTGGCAGCGGCCTTGGCCCGCTGCACCAGCTGATAGCGGAATGCCGGTGGCGACATGCGCAGTTCGCGCGGCGTGCCGCAGCGGGTGCGCAGCCAGTCATGGTCGATGTGCCCGGCGACGAAGTCGGAGACCTTCTCCGAGCGCTCGCGGTCATCCAGCGGGATTTCCTTGTTCAGGCGGTTGAGGTGAGTGGCGGTGTCATAGGAACCGGTGCTTACCGTCATCACCGGCAGGCCGCTGGCCAGGGCTCCCTGGCACAGCTCCATGATGCGCGGGTCGGGGGCGAAATCGCTGCACAGCAGCAGGCCGGCCAACGGCACGCCGTTCATCGCGGCCAGGCAGGCCGAGAGGATGATGTCGTCACGGTCACCGGGCGTCACCACCAGGGTGCCGGGCTTGAGCAGCTGCACGCTGTTGGCTACGGCGCGGGCGCAGAGCACGATCTTCATCATGCGCCGCTGCTCGTAGTCACCGGCATTGAGGATGCGGGCGCCGAGCAGCTCGGCGACGTCCTTGGTGCGCGGCGCGTTCAGTTCGTCCTGCCAGGGGATGCAGCCGAGCAGGCGGAAGTCGCCGCTCTTGAGCAGCGGCGACAGGTCTTCCAGGCGCTCGGCGAAGGCATCGATGCCGTCCTCGCTGCGTACCTTGTTGAGGATCACGCCGAGTACCTTCGGGTCCTTCGGCCCACCGAACAGCTGGGCCTGGATCTCGACGCGGTCGGACAGTTCGGTGAGGCTCTCGTCCTCCGGGGCGCTGACCAGAATCACGTCGGCGTCCAGGCTCTTGGCCAGGTGGAAGTTGACGCGCGCGGCGTAGCTGGCGTGGCGTGTCGGCACCATGCCTTCGACGATGACCACGTCCTTGCCGGCGGCTGCCTGCTGATAGAGGCTGATGATCTCTTCCAGCAGCTCGTCCAGCTGGCCGTCGCCGAGCATGCGCTCGACATGGCTGAGTGGCAGCGGCTTGGGCGAGTGCAGGCCATGGGTGCGGGCGATCAGTTCACTGGAGCGCTCCGGCCCGAGGTCACCGGCATGCGGCTGGGCGATGGGCTTGAAGAAGCCGACCTTCAGGCCGCTGCGCTCCAGGGCACCGACCAGGCCGAGGCTGATGGACGTGAGACCGACACCGAAACCGGTGGGGGCGATGAAGAATGTGTGCATGAAAAAGCCTCAGTCGAGCAGGGCAAGGGTGTCGAGGGCGATCTGCCGCTCTTCATTGGTGGGCACTACCAGCACGCGCGGGTGGTCTGGCGCATGAATCGCGCCGGCGATGCCGCGTATGCAGCGGGCGTTGGCCTGTTCGTCGAGCTTCAGCCCGAGCAGGCCGAGATGGTCGAGGGTCTTGCGCCGGATCAGCGCCGAGTTCTCGCCGATGCCGCCGGTGAAGACCACACCGTCGAGACGCTGCAGGGCGCAGCTCATGGCGGCCAGCGACTTGGCCAGGCGGTAGCAGAACACCTCGATGGCCAGGGTGGCGCCGGGGTGGCCCTGCTCGCGCGCCAGCTCCAGCGTGCGCATGTCGTTGGACAGCCCGGAAAGGCCGAGCAGGCCGCTGTCGTGGTTGAGCATGGCGTCGATCTGTTCCAGGCTCCAGCCCAGGGTTCGCGCCAGGTGGCTGTGCAGGTTGGGGTCGACGTCACCGCTGCGTGTGCCCATCACCAGGCCTTCCAGCGGGGTCAGCCCCATGCTGGTGTCACGGCTTAGGCCGTTCTCCACGGCGCAGGTGGAGCTGCCGTTGCCCAGGTGGGCTACCAGCCAGCTGCTGGCCTCGACCGCCAGGCCGCTCATCTGCGCGGCCTTCTGGCTGACGTAGCGGTGGCTGGTGCCGTGGAAACCGTAGCGGCGCACGCCATGTTCGGCGTACAGCGCCTGCGGGACGGCGTAGCGGAAGGCGTGTTCGGGCAGGGTCTGGTGGAAGGCGGTGTCGAAGACCGCCACCTGGATCAGGTCCGGGAACAGTTTCATCGCCGCTTCGATGCCCTGCAGATTGGCGGGGTTGTGCAGCGGCGCCAGTGGTGCGATCTGGCGGATGCTGTGCAGGCTGGAGGCATCCAGGCGGCTGGCGCCGGAGAAGTGTTCACCGCCGTGCACCACGCGGTGGCCAATGCCGTGCAGGGCGCCGGCTGCGGCCTGCTGCACGATCGGTAGCAGATGGGACAGCGCCTGACGATGGTCCGCGCCTGGCAACGCCAGGCTGTCCTTGTGTTCGCCCAGGCGCCAGTGCAGGACCGCCTCGGGGCTGCCCAGACGCTCGGCCAGGCCGCTGAGGATGAAGGTTTCTTGTGCCTCGTTGACCAGCGCGAACTTGATCGACGAACTGCCGCAGTTGATCACCAGAATGTTGCGTGCCGACATTTAAGCTTCCTTGGAGGGTTCGTGCGACCGATCCCTGGCGCACCAGCCACAGGCGAATGGGCTGCCCAGCCTGGCCTGGCGCTGTTCGGGATCGAGTACCCAGGGCCGATTCTGCCAGGGCGGTCGGTGGCGTACATGCTGAGTATGACCACAAGACAAGACTGCCAGCCAATCGCCATGTTCGTCCTGACGAAAATCAACGATCCATGCGGCCCGTTTGTCCGGGGTCGGGTCGCAATCGCGGCCAGCCTTGGTTAGACTTGACCGTTCATTTCTCTTTCGCAAAAGGTCTCCACATGCTGATCGCCGCCAACAAGGCCGTCTCCATCGACTATACCCTGACCAACGATGCCGGCGAGGTGATCGACAGCTCCGCTGGCGGCGCGCCGCTGGTGTACCTGCATGGCGCCGGCAACATCATCGTCGGCCTGGAGAAGGCCCTGGTGGGCAAGCAGGCGGGCGACGAAGTCGAAGTCTCCGTCGAGCCGGAAGAAGCCTACGGCGAATACAGCGCCGAGCTGGTCGCGACCCTGAGCCGCGCCATGTTCGAAGGCGTCGACACCCTGGAAGTGGGCATGCAGTTCCACGCGTCCGGCCCGGACGGCAGCATGCAGATCGTCACCATCCGTGATATCGACGGCGACGACGTGACCGTCGACGGCAACCACCCGCTGGCTGGCCAGCGCCTGAACTTCAAGGTCAAGGTCGTCGACGTGCGTGAAGCCAGCGCCGAAGAAGTGGCCCACGGTCACATCCATGGCGAAGGTGGTCACCACCACTGAGTTGCCTGTCGGGCGACTTGCGGTCGTTCCCCTTGGCGGAACCACTGCTAAGCTGAAGTTTGCGATAAAGGCGCCTCAGGGCGCCTTTTTCATGCATGCCCGTTGGTCTTCGGGCCAGCCGTTTCAGGGCCACGCGCCCGCTGCACTGAATTCGCTGAGGAAGTTCGTCATGAGTGCCTTTCACGATCTCAATCTACGCGCGCTGGACGGCCAGGAACTGCCGCTGGCGCCCTACAAGGGCCAGGTGGTGCTGGTGGTCAACGTCGCCTCCAAGTGCGGCCTGACCCCTCAGTACGCCGGGCTGGAGAAGCTCTACCAGCAGTACAAGGGCAATGGCTTCACCGTGCTCGGTGTGCCCTGCAACCAGTTCGCCGGCCAGGAACCCGGCAGCGAGGAGGAAATCCGTGAGTTCTGCAGCCTCAACTACGGGGTGAGCTTTCCGCTGGGCAGCAAGCTGGAGGTCAACGGCCCTGGGCGCCATCCGTTGTATCGCCTGCTTGCCGGTGAGGGCGCCGAGTTTCCGGGCGACATCACCTGGAACTTCGAGAAGTTCCTGGTCGGCCAGGACGGTCGCGTGCTGGCGCGTTTCTCCCCACGCACCACGCCGGACGACCCGGCGCTCATCCAGGCCGTCGAGAAAGCGCTCGGCCTCTGAACCATGGGCCTGCCAGCTCGAACGAGCCGGCAGGCGTGGCGAATCGGCCAAAACCACGGCCATTTCCTCATGCACCCTTGTTCATGCGGTCGTCCGCTTGCTTAATCGGACGACTTGCCGAGGAGTGCGACCATGACCAGCTTTCCCAATGAGCAATTGCCTGCCATGGCGTCGCCGGCCGAGTTGCGCGCGCTGATCGAAGGGCGCCGTGCCGTGCGCCGCTTCACGCCCGAACCGGTGGCGGAGGAGGTGATCCGCGACTGCCTGGAGCTGGCCGTGCTGGCGCCGAATTCCTGCAACCTGCAGCCCTGGAGCTTCCAGGTCATTCGCGACCCGGGCCTGCTGGCCCGCCTGCACCCGGTCTGCATGGGCCAGAATGCTGCTCGGGCGCCACTGATCATCGCCGTGCTGGCCCGTCCTGACACCTGGCGTCAGGCGTGCCGCAACGTCATCGACTACTGGCCGGAAGCCGAGGTGCCGGCGCGCATCCGCAGTTTCTACAGCAAGACCGCGCCGTTTCAGTACAACCAGGGGCCGCTGGGACTGCTCGGGCTGTTCAAGCGCCAGCTGGTACGTCTGCTGGGGCTGCGCAAGGCCCTGATGCGAACGCCCAACAGCCGGGCGGACATGCGCCTGTGGGCGGTGAAGTCCACTGCGCTGGCGGCCGAGAACCTGATGCTGGCTTTCCACAGCCACGGTTACGCGACCTGCCCGATGGAAGGCTTCGATGAAGTGCGCCTGCGCCGCGTGCTGGAGATTCCGCGCCAGGCCATACCGATCATGCTCCTGGCCGTCGGCCGTCAGGGCGAGAAGGGCGTGTACAACCCGCGCTTGCGCTTCCCGCTGGAGCAACAGGTCACCTGGCTGTAGCCGCGCTTGACCTGGATCAAATCGCCTGATCTTGAATACGGCGTAATCGTCCTTATCTAGTCTTCATCTCGGCGGGTATCGGTTTTCGGGGATGTTGTCCCGGCCCGCTCTTCTGGAGGAAGGACATTTATGCGTATCGATCGTTTGACCAGCAAGCTGCAACTTGCACTCTCCGACGCCCAATCCCTGGCCGTGGGCATGGACCACGCGGCCATCGAGCCGCTGCACCTGATGCAGGCCCTGCTCGAGCAGCAGGGCGGTTCGATCAAGCCCCTGCTGATGCAGGTGGGCTTCGACATCAACAGCCTGCGCCAGGGCCTGACCCGCGAGCTGGACCAGCTCGGCAAGCTGCAGAACCCCACCGGCGACATCAATCTGTCGCAGGACCTGGCGCGCCTGCTCAACCAGGCCGACCGCCTGGCCCAGCAGAAGGGCGACCAGTTCATTTCCAGCGAGCTGGTGCTGCTCGCCGCCATGGACGAGAACACCAGGCTGGGCAAGCTGCTGCTCGGCCAGGGCGTATCGAAGAAGGCCCTGGAAAATGCCATCGCCAACCTGCGTGGCGGCCAGGCCGTCAACGACCCCAATGTCGAGGAGTCGCGCCAGGCGCTGGACAAGTACACCGTCGACCTGACCAAGCGTGCCGAGGACGGCAAGCTCGACCCGGTGATCGGGCGTGACGACGAGATCCGCCGCACCATCCAGGTCCTGCAGCGGCGTACCAAGAACAACCCGGTGCTGATCGGTGAACCCGGTGTCGGCAAGACCGCCATCGCCGAGGGGCTGGCACAGCGCATCATCAACGGTGAGGTGCCCGATGGCCTGAAGGACAAGCGCCTGCTGTCGCTGGACATGGGCTCGCTGATCGCCGGCGCCAAGTTCCGTGGCGAGTTCGAGGAGCGCCTCAAGGCGGTGCTCAACGAGCTGGCCAAGCAGGAAGGCCGGGTGATCCTGTTCATCGACGAACTGCATACCATGGTTGGCGCCGGCAAGGCCGAAGGCGCGATGGATGCCGGCAACATGCTCAAGCCGGCGCTGGCGCGGGGCGAGTTGCATTGCGTTGGCGCCACCACGCTGGACGAATACCGCCAGTTCATCGAGAAGGACGCCGCGCTGGAGCGCCGCTTCCAGAAGGTGCTGGTGGACGAGCCGAGCGAGGAGGACACCATTGCCATCCTCCGTGGCCTGAAAGAGCGCTATGAGGTGCACCACGGGGTGACCATCACCGATGGCGCGATCATCGCCGCGGCCAAGCTCAGCCATCGCTACATCACCGACCGTCAGCTGCCGGACAAGGCCATCGACCTGATCGACGAGGCCGCCAGCCGCATTCGCATGGAGATCGACTCCAAGCCCGAGGAGCTGGATCGCCTGGATCGCCGCCTGATCCAGCTGAAGATCGAGCGTGAGGCGCTGAAGAAGGAAGACGACGAGGCGACCAAGAAACGCTTGATCAAGCTCGAAGACGACATCGCCAAGCTGGAGAAGGAGTACGCCGACCTCGACGAGATCTGGAAGTCGGAAAAGGCCGAGGTGCAGGGTTCGGCGCAGATCCAGCAGAAGATCGAACAGGCCAAGACCGAGCTGGAGGCCGCACGGCGCAAGGGTGACCTCAACCGCATGGCCGAGCTGCAGTACGGCGTGATCCCCGATCTGGAACGCAGCCTGCAGATGGTCGACCAGCACGGCAAGAGCGAGAACCAGCTGCTGCGCAACAAGGTCACCGACGAGGAAATCGCCGAGGTCGTTTCCAAGTGGACCGGCATCCCGGTGAGCAAGATGCTCGAGGGTGAGCGCGAGAAGCTGCTGAAGATGGAAGGCCTGCTGCACCAGCGGGTGATCGGCCAGGACGAAGCGGTAGTCGCCGTGGCCAACGCCGTGCGCCGTTCACGCGCGGGGCTGGCGGACCCGAACCGACCGAGCGGCTCGTTCCTCTTCCTCGGCCCGACCGGGGTGGGTAAGACCGAGCTGTGCAAGGCGCTGGCCGAGTTTCTCTTCGACACCGAGGAGGCGCTGGTGCGCATCGACATGTCCGAGTTCATGGAGAAGCACAGCGTGGCGCGCCTGATCGGTGCGCCGCCCGGTTACGTCGGCTACGAGGAGGGCGGTTACCTGACCGAGGCGGTACGCCGCAAACCCTACTCGGTGGTGCTGATGGACGAAGTCGAGAAGGCGCACCCGGATGTGTTCAACGTGCTGCTGCAGGTGCTCGAGGATGGCCGGCTGACCGACAGCCACGGGCGTACCGTGGACTTCAAGAACACCGTGATCGTGATGACCTCCAACCTGGGCTCGGCGCAGATCCAGGAACTGGTCGGCGACAGGGAAGCGCAGCGCGCGGCGGTGATGGACGCGGTGAGCAGCCACTTCCGCCCCGAGTTCATCAACCGGATCGACGAGGTGGTGGTATTCGAGCCGCTGGGCCGCGAGCAGATCGCCGGCATCGCCGAGATTCAGCTGCAGCGCCTGCGTGGCCGCCTGGCCGAACGTGAGCTGAGCCTGGAGCTGACGCCGGAGGCGCTCGACAAGCTGATCGCCGTCGGTTACGACCCGGTGTATGGCGCGCGCCCGCTCAAACGTGCGATCCAGCGCTGGATCGAGAACCCGCTGGCGCAGCGCATCCTGGCAGGCGACTTCGCTCCGGGTGTGCAGGTCAAGGCCAAGGTGGAGGGCGACGAGATCGTCTTCGCCTGATCGGTCGCAGCGGCAAACGACAAGGCCCGCCAATTGGCGGGCCTTTGTTTTTTGTAGCCGGATGAAATCCGCAAAATGGCAGTCAGGTTGCCCCGGATTGCATCCGGGCTACAGGGTCGGCCCCGGACTGTATCCGGCTGTGTGCTAATCCGTAGGAGCGGCTTCAGCCGCGAAGCTCTGAAGCCGCTGCTGCGTAACGTATCAGCAGCAATCGCCCCAGTGTTTCTTCTTCGAGGTGTGGCCGATACCGGGGTTGAAGCTGTTGGTCGGGTCGAGTTCGCGATAGAAGCCCGCCAGCGCCGGCTTGGCCACGTACAGGTGGCCGACGTTGTGCTCGGCCGGATATTCGGCGCGGCGCTCGTCGAGCAGCGCCCACATACGGTGTTCCATCGCGATCGGGTCGTTGCCTTTCTTGACGATGTAGTCCTGGTGGAACACGTGGCAGAAGAAGTGCCCGTAGTAGAGCTTGTGGATGATCTGCTCCTCCATCTCGTCCGGCAGTGTCTCGACCCAGTCGCGATCGTTGCGGCGCAGGGCGATGTCCAGGGCGAGGATGTCCTCGACGCTGCTGCGGTGCGCCTCGCGGTAGCGGATCGCGGCACCGGCGACGGCGAAGCGATGCAGGAACGCCTTGCGGCCTTCCTCGGCGTCGCATTCGAAGTAGGCGCCGCTGTCGCTGCCAGCGAAGAACTCGGCGAGGAAGGCGCGGGTCTGCTCCAGGGTGTCGTTGGATACCCGCACCAGCAGGTGATGCTCGAAGCGGTCGCGGTACTCGCGCATGCGCGCGGGCAGGTGGCTGGGCAGCAGGTTCATCAGCGCCTGGATCACTTTATCGGTCACGCCACGCAGGCCGAAGCGCTCGAAGAACCCGTCGACCCGGCTCTTCATGGCGAAGGCCGCCGGCACCCTGGAAGTGCCGAACTTGTCGATCACCAGAAAGGTGTCCTTGCCGTACTTCTCGCCGATGTCGAAGGCGGTGCGGTGGATGTATTCCCCCGCGATCGGCAGGCGCGGCAGCCTGGCCAGCAGGTGGCGGCGCACCTCGGTCAGGTCGTGCGGGTCGTTGCTGCCGATGTAGAACACCGTGCTCGGCTCCTTCGGGAAGGTGTCCAGGCGCACCGCGAACAGGCACAGCTTGCCGGCCGAACCGGAGGCTTCGAACAGGCGTGACGGGTCGGCATTGAAGCGCGCCGGGGTGTCGGCGTCGACATCGCGCACGTGCTCGCCATAGCGTGCGTCGGAGGCCTTGGCGGTGGCCTCGTTGCACACCTGCTGCGGGCTGTAGTCGCCCTGCTGCAGGCGGGTGAGGATTTCCTCGGGGCTGTCGCCCAGCTCGATCCCCAGGTGATTGACCAGTTCCAGCGAGCCGTCGTCCTTCACCTGCGCGTACAGTGCCAGTTCGGTGTAGGCCGGGCCACGGCGTACCAGGGCGCCGCCGGAGTTGTTGCAGATGCCGCCGAGCACCGAGGCGCCGATGCACGAGGAACCGATCACCGAGTGTGGTTCGCGATTCAGCGGTGCCAGCGCCTGTTCCAGGCGGTCGAGGGTGGCGCCGGGCAGGCACACCACCTGCTGGCCATCGTTGATCAGTTGCACGCCGCTGACGCGCAGGGTGCTGATCAGCACGATCTCGCGGTCGTAGTCGTCGCCGTCGGGGGTGGAACCACCGGTCAGGCCGGTGTTGGCGGCCTGCATGATGACGATGCGATCAGCCGCGACCGCCGCCTGGAGAATACGCCATTGCTCCAGCAGGGAGCCCGGGCGCACCACCGCCAGGACGTTGCCCTCGCCGGTACGGTGGCCCTTGCGGAAGCGCCGCGTGCCTTGCTCGTCGGTCAGCACATGGCTGGCACCGACGATCTGGCGCATCTGCGCCAGCAGGTCTTCACGGCTCGGGGTGGTGGCGGCAGCGGTCATCGACTCAGCGCTCCTTTACCAGCAGGTCCGAGGAGATCTCGGCGATGGACTTGGCGCCCGTCAGTACCATGGCCACGCGCATCTCCTTCTCGATCAGGTCGAGTAGGTTGCTCACGCCGGCGCCACCGGCGGCGGCCAGGGCGTAAATGAAGGCGCGACCGAGCAGCACGGTATCGGCGCCGAGGGCGAGCATGCGCACCACGTCCAGGCCGGTACGGATGCCGGAGTCGGCGAGAATCTTCAGGTCACCCTTGACCGCGTCGGCGATGGCCGGCAGGGCACGGGCGCTGGACAGCACGCCGTCGAGCTGACGACCGCCGTGGTTGGAGACGATGATGCCGTCGGCACCGAAGCTGACGGCGTCGCGGGCGTCTTCCGGGTCGAGGATGCCCTTGATGACCATCGGGCCGTCCCAGAAGTCGCGGATCCACTCCAGGTCCTTCCAGGAGATCGACGGGTCGAAGTTGGCGCCCAGCCAGCCGATGTAGTCGGCCAGACCCGTGGGGTTGCCACGGTAGGCGGAGATGTTGCCCAGGTCATGCGGCTTGCCCAGCAGACCGACGTCCCAGGCCCACTGCGGGTGGGTCATGGCCTGCAGCACGCGACGCATGGCCGCGTTCGGGCCGCTCATGCCGGAGTGGGCGTCGCGGTAGCGGGCGCCTGGCACGGGCATGTCCACGGTGAACACCAGGGTCGAGCAGCCAGCGGCCTTGGCCCGCTCCAGGGCGTTCTTCATGAAGCCGCGGTCCTTCAGAACGTAAAGCTGGAACCACATGGGCCGGTCGATCGCCGGCGCCACTTCCTCGATCGGGCACACCGACACGGTGGACAGGGTGAAGGGCAGGCCCTTGGCCGCCGCCGCCTTGGCCGCCTGCACTTCGCCGCGGCGGGCGAACATGCCGGTGAGGCCGACCGGCGCCAGACCGACCGGCATCGACATCTTCTCGCCGAACAGCTCGGTGGACAGGTCCAGCTCGGACATGTTCTTCAGCACCCGCTGCCGCAGCTCGATGTCCGACAGGTCGGCGACGTTGCGGCGCAGGGTGTGCTCGGCATAGGCACCACCATCGACGTAGTGGAACAGGAAGGGCGGCAGCTTGCGCTGAGCGGCGGCGCGATAGTCGGTAGAGGCAGAAATGATCATGGGCTCATCCTGTTGCTGAAAAAGGGGAAGCGTAGCCTGACGGCAAGAGCCCCGGCATGGCCGGGGCGCAGTGGAACCTTGTGCTCAGCGGGCGACCAGCGGGTCGCTGATGCCCAGTACGTAGATCGCGACCAGCGCGATGATGCCGGTGAACAGCACGTAGTACAGCGTCGGCCAGATGGTCTTGCGCAGGGTACTGCCTTCGCGACCCAGCAGGCCAACGGTGGCCGATGCGGCGACCACGTTGTGGATCGCCACCATGTTGCCGGCGGCGGCGCCCACGGCCTGCACGGCGACGATCAGGGCGCTGGAGATGCCCAGGCTGCTGGCCACGCCGAACTGGAACTGGCTGAACATCATGTTGCTGACGGTGTTGGAACCGGCGATGAACGCGCCCAGGGCGCCGATGCTCGGTGCCAGCAGCGGGTAGATGCCGCCGACGCTGTCAGCGACCCAGCGCGCCATCAGGATCGGCATGCTGGCCAGCTCGGCACCGTTGACGCCGGAGTTGATCAGGATGCGCACCATCGGCACGGTGAACAGCAGCACGAAGCCGGCGCTGAGCAGCACGCTGGAGGATTCCTTGACGGCCTTGCCCAGGTCACGCGCCTTCATGCCGTGCAGGAAGAAGGTGGCCAGTACCACGGCGACCAGAATGCCGCCTGGCAGGTACAGCGGCTGGAAGCTGGCGCTGACGCCGGCTTCGCCGAGCAGGTCGGGGAAGTTCACCACCACGGCTTTCAGGGCGTTGCCCACCTGCGGGAACACGCGGCTGATCACCAGCAGGGCACCGACCAGCACGTAGGGCAGCCAGGCGCGCAGTGCGCTCATCGGCTTGGCGGTCAGCTCGTCCAGTTTCATCTCGACGCTGCCCAGCCATTCGCTCGGCCACTTGTCCGCCGGGGCGAAGTCCCAGGTCTGCTTCGGTACCAGGAAGCCGACGCGTGCGGCGCTGGTGACGATGGCCAGGCCGATCAGGCCGCCCAGCAGGGAGGGGAATTCCGGGCCGAGGAACACGCCGGTGAAGACGTAGGGGATGACGAAGGCGAAACCGGCGAAGATGGCGAACGGCAGGACTGCCAGGCCGGCTTTCCAGCTTTTCTCGGCACCGAAGAAACGGGTCAGCATCATCGCCATGATGGTGGGCATGAGGACGCCGACGGTGGCGTGGATGATCGCCACTTCACTGGTGATCAGTTGCAGGAACTGCGCCCAGGAGGAACCTTGCTCCACCAGGTGCGCGCCGATGGTCGCGGTATCCAGGCCGGTGTTGACGCCGACGATGATGGGCGTGCCGACCGCGCCGAAGGATACCGGCGTGCTCTGTACCAGCATGCCCATCAGCACTGCGGCCATGGCCGGGAAGCCGATGGCCACCAGCAGCGGGGCAGCGATGGCGGCGGGGGTACCGAAACCCGAAGCGCCCTCGATGAAGCAGCCGAACAGCCAGGCGATGATGATGGCCTGGATGCGACGGTCAGGGCTGATGGTGGTGAATCCGGCACGGATGGCGGTGATGCCGCCGGAATGCTTGAGGGTGTTCAGCAGCAGGATCGCGCCGAAGATGATCCACAGCAGGCCGAGGGTGATCAGCAGGCCTTGCAGGGTGGAGGCGAGCACGCGGTTGAGGCTCATGTCCCAGGCGAACAGGCCGACGGCGGCGGTGACCAGATAGACCAGCGGCATGGCGCGCTTGGCCGGCCAGCGCAGGCCGATCAGCAGGATGGCGGCGAGCAGGATCGGCGAGAACGCCAGCAGGGCGAGAATTCCGTTGGACATGGGGGTTACTCCGCGGCAAGGCGCACGCGGCGCAGTAGCAGGGGGGATGCGGTATTCGGCAGACGTGCAGCGCTATGGGACTTCATGGCGTGACCTCGACGACTCGTTCTTGTTATTGAATCGGGTTAATTGGTAAGACCAATTTACAAAACAGCCGGCTCAGGTTAAAAGTCGATCAATGCGCTGTCAAATCGCAGGGCTAAGACTTTGGTCGTAGAATGCTGTCTTGTTCGTCGCGGGGCGGCGCTATAGGCTTGCGCCATGCTGCATATGGCCTGGTCAAACCAATGGAGAAGCGCGCAATGGAAGTAGGTCTGGTGCGACAGCGTCGTCTCTCGGACGACATCGTCGCGCAACTGGAAACCATGATTCTCGAAGGCACCCTGCGTGCCGGCGAGCGGCTGCCTGCCGAGCGCGCACTGGCCGAGCAGTTCGGCGTGTCACGTCCGTCCCTGCGCGAGGCGATTCAGAAACTGGTGGCCAAGGGGTTGCTGGTCAGCCGTCAGGGCGGCGGCAACTATGTGGCCGAATCACTGGGCTCGACCTTCAGCGACCCGCTGCTGCACCTGCTGGAGAACAAGGAGGATGCCCAGCGCGACCTGCTGGAATTCCGCCATACGCTGGAAGGTTCCTGTGCCTACTACGCGGCCCGGCGAGCCACCGATATCGACCGGCAACGGCTGAGCGAGGCGTTCGAGGCCTTGCAGGACTGCTACTCGCGCGCTGGCAAGGTCACGCGGGCCGAGGAGGGCGCGGCCGATGCGCGCTTCCATCTGGCGATTGCCGAAGCCAGCCACAATGCCGTGCTGCTGCACACCATCCGCGGCCTGTTCGATCTGCTCAAGCGCAACGTGGTGACCAACATCGGTGGCATGTACGCCCAGCGCGAAGAAACCCGCGACATGCTGATCAGCCAGCACCGGGCGCTGTTCGAGGCGATCATCGAAGGGCGTGCGGAGGACGCGCGCGACCTGTCCAACCGGCACATCGACTATGTGCAGGAAGTGCTGGCGGAAGTTCAGCTGGAGGCTCGGCGCGTGGCGCGAGCGCAGCGTCGGCAGGGACTATAGGCGGCTACAAGCTACAAGCTACAAGCTACAAGCTACAAGCGGTAGCCAGAGTCGCTGTGAAAGCGCTCATGGCCCGCAGCCGCTGTCAGTCGTCCTTGCCCTTGCTGCGCATGGCGCGCTGGACTTCACGGTTGGCGTCGCGCTCTTTCTCGACGTGACGCTTGTCGAAGTCCTTCTTGCCCTTGGCCAGGGCGATCTCGCATTTGACCAGGTGCTGTTTCCAGTACAGCGACAGGGCGACGCAGGTGTAGCCCTTCTGCTGCACGGCACCGAACAGCTTGTCCAGCTCGCGCTTGTTCAGCAGCAGCTTGCGCGTGCGGATCGGGTCGGCGATGACGTGGGTGCTGGCGGTTTTCAACGGGGTGATATGCGCCCCCATCAGCCAGGCTTCGTCGTCCTTGAGCAGTACGTAGCTGTCCACCAGCTGGGCCTTGCCGGCGCGCAGGCTCTTCACTTCCCAGCCAGCCAGGGCGACGCCCGCCTCGAACTTCTGTTCGACGAAATAATCGTGCAGCGCCTTTTTGTTCAGCGCGATGGTGCCTTGTGGATGTTTCTTTTGCTTAGCCATAGGGCGCGCATTATAGGGAGTCGCCCGCGCCTGCGCCATGGGGGTTTACCGAGCCAAGCTTGAGCCTGTCCGGCTAATCTTCGACAATGCGCGATCTTTTTCCCGTAGTGATGGGGTGTTGGCCGTAATGGCGAGCGACAACGTTTCGATTCATGGCGCCTGGGCCAGTCGTTGGGTATTCATTCTGGCGGCTACCGGCTCGGCAGTAGGCCTCGGCAATATCTGGAAGTTCCCCTACATGACAGGGGTCTATGGCGGTGGTGCATTCGTCGTCATGTACCTGTTCTGCATCGCCCTGGTGGGTGTGCCGATCATGCTGGCGGAAACCCTGATCGGCCGGCGTGGCCGGCAGAGCCCGGTCAATTCGATGAAGAGCCTCGCCATCGAGGCGGGCGCGTCGAAAGGCTGGTCGCTGGCGGCGCTGGGCGGCATGGTCGCGGCGCTGCTGATCCTGTCCTTCTATAGCGTGGTGGCCGGCTGGTCGCTGGACTACATCCTCAGCATGGGGCGTGGCGACTTCACCGGCATCACCGCCGAAGGCGCCGGTGCGGCGTTCGGCGGGCTGACTGCGGACCCCTGGCGGCTGACCCTGTGGCACAGCCTGTTCATGCTGATCACCGCGTTCGTCATCGCCAAGGGCGTGGTCGCAGGGCTGGAGCGCAGCCTGCGCATCATGATGCCGCTGCTGTTCGTGCTGCTCCTGGTGCTGCTGGGCTACAGCTTTACCACCGGGCACTTCCGCGAAGGCTTCGACTTCCTCTTCCATTTCGACGTCAGCAAGGTGCAGGGCGGCATTCTCGCCGCCATGGGGCATGCCTTCTTCACCCTGAGCGTCGGGGTTGGCTCGATCATGGTGTACGGCGCCTACATGCCGAAGAAGGCATCGATCGGCGCCACGGTGCTGACCGTCGGCCTGCTCGATACCCTGGTCGCGCTGACCGCCGGTCTGGCCCTGTTTCCCATCGTCTTCGCCGCCGGCCTGGAGCCGGGCGGTGGTCCGGGGCTGATGTTTGTCACCCTGCCGATCGCCTTTGGCAACATCGCCTTCGGCCAGGTGATGGGGCTGATCTTCTTCGTCCTGGTGGCCGTGGCGGCGTGGAGTTCGTCGATCTCCATGCTCGAGCCGGCAGTCGCCTACTTCGTCGAGAAGAGCGGACGCAGCCGTGCCCTGGTCACAGCGGTGCTGGCGCTGCTGTGCTGGCTGGTCGGCATGGGCACCGTGCTGTCGTTCAACGTCTGGGCCGAGGCCAAATTCTTCGTCTTCGCCGAGGATGGCTTCCACCTGCTGCAGTGGGGCGCCGAGGGCGGCAAGACCTTCTTCGATAGCATCGACTACCTGACCAGCCGCATCCTGCTGCCGCTGGGTGGCCTGGCGTTCGCCCTGTTCGCCGGTTGGGTGCTCAGCCGTGATTCGGTGCGTGACGAGTTGGCGATCAAGAGCCCGTTGCTGTTCAATCTCGCCCTCTGGCTGATTCGCGTCGTGGCGCCGATCGGCGTTCTGATCGTTTTCATCGCGGAGCTGAGCAAGTAAATGACTACTCGAATCCAGCGCTCGGCGTTGCTGCCTTATCCGGCGCAGGCGCTGTTTGACCTCGTCAACGATGTCGCCAGCTACCCGCAGTTCCTGCCGTGGTGCCGCGCCAGTGAAGTGCTGGAGGTCAGCGAGACGCACATGCTGGCCAGTCTCGAGGTGGCCAAGGGCAGCATCAGCCAGCGTTTCGTCACGCGCAATGTGCTGCAGCCCGGGCAGCGCATCGAGATGAACCTGCAGGAAGGACCGTTCACCAGCCTGAACGGTGTCTGGGAGTTCAAGGCGCTGGGCGACAAGGCCTGCAAGATCAGCCTCGATCTGACCTTCGACTACGCCGGGCCGCTGGTGCGCGCTACCCTCGGGCCCCTGTTCAACCAGGCGACCAACACCATGGTCGATGCCTTCTGTCAGCGAGCCAAGCAACTCTATGGATAAGCCGAGCATTGCGATCGAAGTGGTCTACGCGCTGGCCGAACGGCAGAAGCTGCTGCGCCTGTCGGTGCCGGTCGGCACCACGGTGCGCGAGGCGGCGCTGCGCTCCGGCATGCAGCAGTTCTTTCCCGAGCTGGATCTGCAGCAGGCGCCGCTGGGCATCTTCGGCAAGGCGGTCAGCAAGCCGGAGGAACGCGAGCTGGTCGAGGGGGAGCGAGTGGAGATCTACCGCCCGCTGATCGCCGACCCGAAAGAGGTGCGCAAGCAGCGTGCGGCCAAGGCCAAGGCCAGGGAAGAGGGCGACGAGTCGGCCTGAAGCGTAGCGCTTGCTGCCACGTGGCGAGCGGACATGAAAAAGCCCGGAGCGAGTCCGGGCTTTTTCATGTCTGGGTGTTACTGCGGTTCGGTGTCTAGCGGCTCCGGCGTCGGTACCGGCACGGTTTCCACCTGGTCGACTTCGCGCTGGATCTGCTCGAGCAGCGAGCCTGGTGCCGGCGGCGTGTCGTCCTGCGGTTTGGCCTGCGGCTGCGTACTGGTGGTATCGCTGTCCTGACCAAGGATGGCCTGGTCGCGGCTTACGCCGGGCATGAAGTCGCCGGCCAGGCCGACCAGCTGGTCGCTGCCGTCGAAGACCAGGCTGACGCGTTCCTGCAGGCGCTGACCGCCGCCTGGCTGGATGCTGTAGAGATAATCCCAGCGATCGGCATGGAAGGTGTCGGTGATCAGCGGGTTGCCCATGATAAACCGCACTTGGCGTCGGGTCATTCCGGGACGCAGCTGGTCTATCATGTCCTGTGTCACGACATTGCCCTGTTGAATGTCGATCTTGTAAACCCCGGGGAATGAACAACCGGCGAGTGCGAAGAGCCCGGTCAGCGACAGGCTGGTCAGCAAGAGCTTGGTTTTTTGCATCGGAGGGTGACTTCCACTATCTTGGGCAACTTGAACCCCGGATCATACCCGTATTGAAGGGTGCTGCGAAACAGCATCCATGAGAAAGCAGACCATGGTTGAAAATAACGAACTGCGCAAAGCTGGACTGAAGGTGACTCTGCCACGGGTCAAGATCCTGCAGATGCTCGACAACGCCGAGCACCGCCACATGAGTGCGGAAGATGTCTACAAGGCACTGATGGAGGCAGGCGAGGACGTCGGCCTGGCGACCGTCTACCGTGTACTGACCCAGTTCGAGGCAGCGGGCCTGGTGGTTCGCCACAACTTCGACGGTGGCCATGCGGTATTCGAACTGGCCGACAGCGGCCATCACGACCATATGGTCTGTGTGGATTCCGGTGAGGTGATCGAGTTCTTCGACGCCGAGATCGAGAAGCGCCAGAAGGAAATCGTGCGTGAGCATGGCTTCGAACTGGTCGATCACAACCTGGTGTTGTACGTACGCAAGAAGAGCTGATGCTTCTGCTGCGATGAAAAAGGCGACCCTTGGGTCGCCTTTTTATTTATTGGGCTCGGGAGCCGTGCCCGATTGCAGGCCGTGACGCCTAGCCTGCTTCACCCAGGCTGCGGCGACGGTCTGTCTCAGGCGGCCTGGGCGCTGGTGACCATCTTACGCGCGTGCGCCAGGGATTCTTCGGTCAGGTCGACGCCGCCGAGCATGCGCGCGATTTCCTCGACGCGGCCGTTCTCGTCCAGTCTGCTCACGGCCGTGGACGTGGCCTCTTCGCCGCGGCGCTTGTGGACGAACAGGTGCTGATGGCCTTGCGCAGCCACCTGGGGCAGGTGGGTCACGCAGAGGACCTGGCCGCGCTCGCCCAGGCGGCGCAGCAGTTGCCCGACGACCTCGGCGGTCGGGCCGCCAATGCCGACGTCCACTTCGTCGAAGACCAGCGTCGGGACGCGCGAGGTCTGTGCGGTGATCACCTGGATTGCCAGGCTGATACGTGACAGCTCGCCACCCGAGGCCACCTTGGCCAGGCCGCGCAACGGTTGGCCGGGGTTGGCGCTGACCAGGAATTCCACGGTTTCCAGGCCGTTGGCCTGTGGTTCTTCGCTGTTCATGCTCTGCAGCTGGATGCTGAAACGCCCACCGGGCATGCCGAGAGCCTGCATCTCCTGCTCGACGGCTGCGGCCAGGCGCTCGGCGGCGCTGCCGCGCAGTGCGCTGAGTTCGGCGGCCTTCTCCTGGTAATGACGGGCGTAGGCGGCCAGTTCCTCGGCCAGGCGTTCGCTGGCCTGGTCGTCGGCATTGAGGCTCTCCAGTTCCTCGAACAGTCGTTGCTGCAGGGCGACCAGCTCGGTGGGCTGGATGCGGTGCTTGCGGGCCAGGGTGTAGATGGTGTCCAGGCGTTCTTCGAGGTACTGCTGGCGCTGCGGGTCGGCATCGAAGTGATCGACGAAACGGTTCAGTTCGCCCACGGCCTCCTCGACCTGGATCTGCGCGCTGGCCAGCAGGTTGCTCGCTTCGCCCAGCGCGCCGCCCTGGCCGCCAAAGGCGCCAAGCCGGTTGAGGCTGGCGGTCAGCGCCGACAGCACGTTACCGGCATCGCTCTCGCTGCACAGCTCGAGTACCTGACGACAGGCACCGAGCAGCGCTTCGGCATTGCTCAGGGCCTTGTGTTCGCGCTCCAGCTCGTCCAGTTCGTTCTCGCCCAGGGCCAGGTTTTCCAGCTCTTCCAGCTGGTAGCTGAGCAGCTGGTGGCGGGCGCGCTGCTCGTCACCCTGGCTGGAAATGCGCTGCAGGTCGTTGCGTGTCTGCTTCCAGCGCTGTGCGGCCAGCTGCACCTGGCGCGCCAGCTCCTGGCTGCCGGCGTACTCGTCGAGCAGGCGGCGGTGGGTGTCGCTCTTGAGCAGCGACTGGTGTTCATGCTGGCTGTGGATGTCGATGATCAGCTCGCCGAGCGCCTTGAGGTCGGCTTGCGGGCAGGGGCTGCCGTTGATGTAGCCGCGCGAGCGCCCCTCGGCGGTGATCACCCGGCGCAGGATGCACGGGCCGTCGCTGTCCAGGTCGCGCTCGGCGAGCCAGCTGCGGGCTTCGGGGATCTCCGCCAGGTCGAAGCTGGCGAGGATGTCGGCCTTGTCCGCGCCGGGGCGCACCACGCCGCTGTCGGCACGGTCGCCCAGGCACAGGCCGAGGGCATCGAGCATGATCGACTTGCCGGCGCCGGTCTCGCCGCTGATGGCGCTCATGCCGGCATCCAGCTCGAGGTCCAGGTGGTCGACGATGGCGTAGTTGTGTATGGACAGGTGCACCAGCATGGCGAACGCTCCCGAATTTGATGTCTGGTTATTTATACAGTGTTTTTTCTTTCCCTGACAATCCTCCTCTATCGCCCCTTGAAAGCTGTGGATTTGACTCCATATAGGCGGGCAGGTGCGCGGGCCGGACTCGCGCCGATTCATTCGAGAGGAGATAGGCATGGCTGACGAACAGAACCTGGATACGCAGAACTCCGAGGCTCAGGCGGCCGAGAATGTCGCGCCGAGCGATGACCTGGCGGCTCGCGTGCAGGCACTGGAAGAGCAGCTGGCTGCAGCGCAGGACCAGTCGCTGCGCATGGCGGCCGAGCTGCAGAACGTGCGTCGTCGCGCCGAGCAGGACGTGGAGAAGGCGCACAAGTTCGCCCTGGAAAAATTCGCCAACGACCTGCTGCCGGTCGTCGACAGCCTGGAGCGTGGTCTGGAGCTGTCCAGTCCGGACGACGAAGCGATCAAGGGCGTGCGCGAGGGCATGCAACTGACCCTCAAGCTGTTCATCGACACCCTGGCGCGTCATCAGCTGGAAACGCTGGACCCGCATGGCGCTCCGTTCAACCCGGAGCATCACCAGGCCATGGCGATGGAAGAGAGTGTCAACGTCGAGCCGAACTCGGTGCTCAAGGTGTTCCAGAAGGGCTACCTGCTCAATGGCCGCCTGCTGCGCCCGGCCATGGTCGTGGTGAGCAAGGCGCCGACCACGCCGCCGCCGTCCATCGACGAGCAGGCTTGAAATTTTCGGGGGCGACCCCATTTCTGAGTCAAGCGTTTTAGTGCTACCGGCGCCTGCGAAGCGAGGCGACGGAAAAATCAAAGTTTCGGGAGAATTTTCATGGGCAAAATCATCGGTATCGACCTGGGGACCACCAACTCCTGCGTCTCCATTCTGGAAAACGGCAACGTCAAGGTGCTGGAGAACGCCGAAGGCGCTCGCACCACGCCGTCCATCATCGCTTACGCCAACGATGGCGAAACCCTGGTTGGCCAGTCGGCCAAGCGCCAGGCCGTGACCAACCCGCACAACACCCTGTATGCGGTGAAGCGTCTGATCGGTCGTCGTTTCGACGAGGATGTCGTACAGAAAGACATCCAGATGGTTCCGTACAAGATCGTCAAGGCTGACAACAACGACGCCTGGGTCGAGGTCAACGGCCAGAAGATGGCCCCGCCGCAGATCAGCGCCGAAGTGCTGAAGAAGATGAAGAAGACCGCTGAGGACTACCTCGGCGAGCCGGTCACCGAAGCGGTGATCACCGTTCCGGCCTACTTCAACGACAGCCAGCGTCAGGCCACCAAGGATGCCGGTCGCATCGCCGGTCTGGACGTCAAACGCATCATCAACGAGCCGACCGCAGCGGCGCTGGCCTATGGCATGGACAAGGCCAAGGGCGACCACACCGTGATCGTCTATGACCTGGGTGGCGGTACCTTCGACGTGTCGGTGATCGAGATCGCCGAAGTCGACGGCGAGCACCAGTTCGAAGTGCTGGCCACCAACGGCGACACCTTCCTCGGTGGCGAGGACTTCGACATTCGTCTGATCGACTACCTCGTCGACGAGTTCAAGAAAGAAACCGGCATGAACCTCAAGGGTGACCCGCTGGCGATGCAGCGTCTGAAGGAAGCTGCCGAGAAGGCCAAGATCGAGCTGTCCTCGAGCCAGCAGACCGACGTCAACCTGCCGTACATCACTGCAGACGCCAGCGGTCCGAAGCACCTGAACGTGAAGATCTCCCGCTCCAAGCTGGAGTCGCTGGTCGAGGACCTGGTGCAGCGCACCATCGAGCCGTGCCGCACCGCGCTGAAGGACGCCGGCATCGACGTCAGCAAGATCGACGACGTGATCCTGGTCGGTGGTCAGACTCGCATGCCGCTGGTGCAGAAGACCGTTGCCGAGTTCTTCGGCAAGGAGCCGCGCAAGGACGTCAACCCGGACGAAGCCGTGGCCATGGGCGCTGCCATTCAGGGCGCGGTACTGGCCGGTGACGTCAAGGACGTGCTGCTGCTGGACGTTTCCCCGCTGACCCTGGGTATCGAAACCATGGGTGGCGTGATGACCGCGCTGATCGAGAAGAACACCACCATCCCGACCAAGAAGTCGCAGGTGTTCTCCACCGCCGACGACAACCAGAGCGCCGTGACCATTCACGTGCTGCAGGGCGAGCGCAAGCAGGCGGCGCAGAACAAGTCCCTCGGCAAGTTCGACCTGGCCGAGATTCCGCCGGCTCCGCGTGGCGTGCCGCAGATCGAAGTGACCTTCGATATCGATGCCAACGGCATCCTGCACGTGTCCGCCAAGGACAAGGCCACTGGCAAGCAGCAGTCCATCGTGATCAAGGCCAACTCCGGTCTGTCCGAGGAAGAGATCGAGCAAATGGTGCGTGACGCCGAGGCCAACGCCGAGGAAGACCGCAAGTTCGAAGAGCTGGCCACTGCGCGCAACCAGGGCGACCAGCTGGTGCACGCCACCCGCAAGATGCTCACCGAGGCGGGCGACAAGGCGACTGCCGACGAGAAGGCCGCCATCGAGAAAGCCATCGGTGAACTGGAAGTCGCGCTGAAGGGTGACGACAAGGAAGCCATCGAGGCCAAGATGAACGCCCTGTCCGAGGCCACCACGCCGCTGGCGCAGAAGATGTACGCCGAGCAGCCGCAAGCCGATGCCGCCCAGGCCGACGCCGGTGACGCCAAGGATGCCGGTGACGACGTGGTCGACGCTGAGTTCGAAGAGGTCAAGGAGAACAAGTAAGGGATGCGCGCACGCCTTTCGCCCCTCCGGGAGCGAGGGGCGTGTCGCCCTCTGCTTTTCGCTCCGCCGTCGCATCTGGCGGTCAGGATACGCCGCGCGGGAGCCTTCTCCCGCGTCGGCGTATCTGGAGCTCACGAATCTGAGAGTGCAGCACAACTATGGCAAAACGAGACTATTACGAGGTTCTGGGGGTCGAGCGCGGCGCCAGTGAGGCCGAGCTGAAGAAGGCCTATCGGCGTCTGGCGATGAAGTTCCACCCGGACCGCAACCCGGACGACAAGGAGGCGGAGGAGAAATTCAAGGAGGCCAACGAGGCCTACGAGGTGCTCTCCGACGCCAGTAAGCGCTCGGCCTATGACCAGTACGGGCATGCCGGGGTCGATCCGCAGATGGGCGGTGGCGCCGGCGCCGGTTTTGGCGGCGCCAACTTCTCCGACATCTTCGGCGACGTGTTCAGCGATTTCTTCGGTGGTGGCGGTCGCGGCGGTTCGCGCGGCGGCGCCCAGCGTGGCAGTGACCTGCGCTATACCCTGGAGCTGGACCTGGAAGAAGCCGTGCGCGGCACCACCGTGACCATTCGCGTACCGACCCTGGTGGGTTGCAAGACCTGCGATGGCTCCGGCGCCAAGAAGGGCACCAGCCCGGTGACCTGTACCACCTGTGGTGGTATCGGCCAGGTGCGCATGCAGCAGGGCTTCTTCTCGGTGCAGCAGACCTGCCCGCGCTGCCACGGCAGTGGCAAGATGATCACCGACCCCTGTGGCAGCTGCCATGGCCAGGGGCGCGTGGAAGAGAGCAAGACGCTGTCGGTCAAGGTGCCGCCAGGTGTCGATACCGGTGATCGCATCCGCCTGTCCGGCGAAGGCGAGGCCGGTGCGCATGGCGGCCCGGCCGGTGACCTCTATGTGGTGGTCAACGTCCGTGAACATGCGATCTTCCAGCGCGATGGCAAGCATCTGTACTGCGAAGTGCCGATCAGCTTCGCCGACGCGGCGCTGGGTGGCGAGCTGGAAGTGCCGACCCTTGATGGCCGGGTCAAGCTGAAGATTCCGGAAGGCACCCAGACCGGCAAGCTGTTCCGCCTGCGCGGCAAGGGCGTGGCCCCGGTGCGCGGTGGTGCGGCCGGTGACCTGATGTGCCGTGTCGCGGTGGAGACGCCGGTCAACCTGACCAAGCGTCAGCGTGAGCTGCTCGAGGAGTTCCGCAAGTCGCTGCAGGGCGATGACTCCCACTCGCCCAAGGCCAGTGGCTGGTTCGAAGGCGTCAAGCGCTTCTTCGGCGACGTTTAATTGAGCGGCAAGCCACAGGCGACAGGCTGCAAGAGACTCTTGCACTTGGCCTGTGGCTTGAAGCCTGCAGCTTGGAGCTGATGTTATGCAACGTATTGCAGTGATGGGCGCCGCCGGGCGCATGGGCAAGACCCTGATCGAAGCCGTGAGCCAGGCCGAGGGCGCGAAGCTCAGCGCGGCCATCGACCGTGCCGACAGCAGCCTGATCGGTGCCGACGCGGGCGAGCTGGTCGGGCTGGGCAAGATCGGTGTGACGCTGGCCGGTGAGCTGGCGGCGGTGGTCGATGATTTCGACGTGCTGATCGACTTCACCCATCCCTCGGTGACGCTGAAGAACCTGGAAGTCTGCCGTCAGGCCGGCAAGGCCATGGTCATCGGCACCACCGGCTTCACCCCGGAGGAGAAGCAGCTGCTGAGCGAGGCGGCCAGGCAGATTCCCATCGTCTTTGCCGCCAACTTCAGCGTCGGCGTCAACCTGTGCCTGAAGCTGCTCGACACCGCCGCGCGCGTGCTGGGTGACGATGTGGACATCGAGATCATCGAAGCCCATCACCGCCACAAGGTCGATGCCCCGTCGGGCACGGCGCTGCGCATGGGCGAGGTGGTCGCGGATGCCCTGGGGCGTGATCTGCAGAAGGTCGCCGTGTATGGTCGTGAAGGTCAGACCGGGGCGCGTGAGCGCGAGACCATCGGTTTCGCCACCGTGCGTGCCGGCGATGTGGTCGGCGATCACACCGTGCTGTTCGCTGCCGAGGGCGAGCGCGTGGAGATCACCCACAAGGCCTCCAGTCGCATGACCTTCGCCAAGGGCGCGGTGCGTTCGGCGCTCTGGCTGCAGTCGCGTTCGCCAGCGCTGTACGACATGCAGGACGTGCTGGGGCTGCGTTGAGAAATGTGTGACGGAAGCGTCCTGGCGGGTGGACCGAAAAAGGGTTTTCCTGTAAGCTTCCTGTTTTAGTGTGTCCACTAAAAGTTACGCAGAATGGCTCAAATAAAAAAGCGGGATGACCTTCACACGTCATCCCGCTTTTTTACAACCTGCGTTTGCTTCAAGCCTTGATCGTGACGGAGGTCTTCTTGACTAAGCCAGCCCCCAAACCTGCCATTTTAGCCCTTGCTGACGGCAGTATTTTTCGCGGCGAATCTATCGGGGCCGATGGCCAGACCATCGGAGAGGTGGTGTTCAACACCGCCATGACCGGCTATCAGGAAATCCTTACCGATCCATCCTACGCCCAGCAGATCGTTACCCTGACCTACCCGCACATCGGCAACACCGGCACCACGCCGGAAGATGCCGAGTCCAACCGTGTATGGGCCGCCGGCCTGATCATTCGCGACCTGCCGCTGATCTCCAGCAACTGGCGCGACAAGCAGCCGCTGGACGAGTACCTGAAAGAGAACGGTACGGTCGCCATCGCTGGTATCGATACCCGTCGCCTGACCCGCATCCTGCGCGAGAAAGGCTCGCAGAACGGCTGCATTCTGGTTGGCGCTGAGGCCACCGAAGAGAAGGCGCTGGAGCTGGCACGCAGCTTCCCGGGCCTCAAGGGCATGGACCTGGCCAAGGAAGTCACCTGCGACAAGCCCTACGAGTGGCGCTCCAGCGTGTGGAACCTGGAGAGCGACAGCCATCCGCAGATCGCCGCTGCCGACCTGCCGTATCACGTGGTCGCCTACGACTACGGGGTCAAGCTGAACATCCTGCGCATGCTGGTCGCGCGCGGCTGCCGCCTCACTGTGGTGCCGGCCCAGACCCCGGCCAGCGAAGTGCTGGCGCTCAATCCCGACGGCGTGTTCCTGTCCAACGGCCCAGGCGACCCCGAGCCCTGCGACTACGCGATCAAGGCGATCAAAGACGTGCTGGAAACCGACATTCCGGTATTCGGCATCTGCCTCGGCCACCAGCTGCTGGCGCTGGCCTCCGGCGCCAAGACCCTGAAGATGGGCCACGGCCACCACGGTGCCAACCACCCGGTACAGGACCTCGACAGCGGCGTGGTGATGATCACCAGCCAGAACCACGGTTTCGCCGTGGACGAGAGCAGCCTGCCGGACAACGTGCGCCCGATCCACAAGTCGCTGTTCGACGGCACCCTGCAGGGCATCGAGCGTACCGACAAGGACGCCTTCAGCTTCCAGGGTCACCCCGAGGCGAGCCCGGGCCCGCACGACGTGGCCCCGCTGTTCGACCGCTTCATCGAAGCCATGGCCAAGCGCCGCTAAGCCCCGCCGACTGACCTAAGGATTCGAGTAACGATCATGCCAAAACGTACAGACATCAAAAGCATCCTGATCCTCGGTGCCGGCCCCATCGTCATCGGCCAGGCCTGCGAGTTCGACTACTCCGGTGCCCAGGCGTGCAAGGCGCTGAAGGAAGAAGGTTTCCGCGTCATTCTGGTGAACTCCAACCCGGCCACCATCATGACCGACCCGGCCATGGCCGACGCCACCTACATCGAGCCGATCAAGTGG
>CEUI01005773.1_pt1 | contig 41799 bp, 37 predicted proteins | sample 531411 | NCBI WGS metagenome assembly CEUI01 (sample SAMEA2622841, study PRJEB7988) | marine metagenome | isolation source: saline water (ENVO:00002010), including
CTGTCGCCCAGTCCCTGTCGCGTATCGTTCCTGTCGTTCTGCTACTCGCCCTGAGTGCGCCTGCCAGCGCCGAGCAGGGCGACTACAGCTTCTGGCAGACCTTGAGCAATCTGGTTTCCCCACCCGGGGCCGACAATCCGGTCACGCCGGCGCAGCGCGTCGGGCCTTATCCGCTGCTGGCCAATCCGAGCGGCTTCAACAGTGGCTTCAACCCTGGCAACTATTACGGTTGGCAGACCATCCAGATGGCGCCGGAAACCGGCGCGGTGTGCGGCAATGGCTCGCCCTACAAGTTCTTCATCAACCGGGTGCCGAATACCCGCAACACCATCGTCTACCTGGAGGGTGGCGGTGCCTGCTGGGACTACGCCAGCTGCAGCGGGCAGGCCGGCATTCGCGGTGCGCGCAACCCCGACGGGATCGCCGACGACTACATGTCGCTGCTCAATCCGGGGGCGAGCCTGGTCAGCCCGTTCGTGGTGCGCCTGCATCCCTGGACGCGGGTGAAGACGCAGAACTGGAACATGGTCTACGTGCCGTACTGCACCGGTGACATCTATTCCGGCGACAAGGTGGCAGTGTATGACGACCCGCAGGGGCAGCAGCAGCCCCTGGTCTGGCATCACAACGGCCTGCGCAACATGCGCGCCGTGGTGGGGTGGCTCAAGGACAACCTGCCGCGCCCCACGCAGATGCTGACCACGGGGTGCAGCGCCGGCGGCGCCGGCAGCCTGACCAACTATGCCAACCTGCGCCAGGACATGGCGCCCAGTCGCGGCTACCTGATCAACGACTCCGGGCCGGTCTACACCGCCCTGGCGGGGGACAACCAGCGCTACCCGTCCTATCCGCTGCAAGCCTTCATTCGTCAGGCCTGGGGCCTGGATGCCGAGCAGGGACCACTGCAGTACCTGCAGACGCGCCTGCCCGGCTTCGACAGGAGCGACCTGGGCAGCCTCTACCCGGCGCTCTCGAGCAACCTGCCGGGTGATCGCATGGGCCATACGCACTTCTGGCAGGACCTGAACTACTCCGCCTATTCCTACGAGCGCTTCTATCCGGAGATCGTCAACGCGCCGGACCAGGCGACCAAGGAAGCGCTGATCAAGCAACGCTGGGCGACCGATACGTCGCGCCTGCGCAGCCAGCTGGCCAGCCTGGGGAATGTCGGGGGCTACTTCCCGCAGTTTCGCGACGTCAACGAAAGCCACTGCACCAGCATCATCGAGTTCGCCAATGCCGATATCCAGGAGCAGAACCTGCAACTGGACAACTTCGTCAGCAGCGTGCTCGACGGCAGCGGGCAAGTGCTGGAGGCATCGGAAAGCAGTGATGTGGCCGACCGCAACAAGCCGTTCAATCTGCTGTATTACCTGCTCGACCAACTGCTCTGAACGGATGATCGGCTAGTGCTGCGGCGGTGCCTCTGCCGCGGCGCTAGCTGTCCGGGCGTTGTCGATAGTTGCGTTCGCGCGCCTCCTGCAGACGCTGGCGCAGGTACTGGTCGCGGGACAGACCGTCGGGAATGCTCTGCAGGGCCAGCACTTCCTCGACGATGCGCTTCTCCTCGGCCTTGTAGCGTGCGAAGTTCGGGTCGACCCGTTGCGCCTGCCTGGCCTCGCGCTCTGCACTGAGGGCCTGGTAACGCCTGATCAGGGCTTCGGCGCGGCGCTTCTGTTCCTGCTCGTCTGTGCTGACGGCCCTGATCAGGCCGATCTGCAGCAGCAAGGCTTCGCTCAGCGCCAGCTCGCCCCGGCGTTCCAGTGCGTCGACGCCTTCACTCAGTTGCTGCGCTTGCGCCTCGCGGCCGTCAGCGTCGAGTTCGCTGGCGTGCTCGATGAAGCCCCGGTAACGCCGATGGAACTCCAGACGCCGTTCCTGCTGCTGAACTTCGGGTTTCGCCAGCAGTTGCAGCTGGTCTTCGCTGAGGTCGGCGGGGGCCGGCGCGGGGCTGCCTTGCGCGGCTTGTGCTGCGCGCGCCTGTACGGGCTGCGGGATGGTGGAGTGCGGGGTATCAGGACGCTGCCAGTACCAGGCGAGTGCCACGCTGCCCAATACGAGGCAGCTGCCGAACAGCAGGGAAGAGCGAGGCATGGGCGGTCCTTGCGCGAGTCGAGTGTGTTCCAGCTTAGAAGCCGCGGCTGCGCCTTGCCTGTTCCATGCGTCGATTGCATGCGCCGCCCCTCGCGCGGTAGCGCGAGAGGGGCGCGGCTGGGTCAGAGCAGCGGCTTGCCGTCGTCGCGGGTGACGATCACGGTGGCCGAGCGTGGGCGGCGACCGGCACCGTCCGGCCAGGTACTGCGGAAGTTCGCCGAGGTCGAGCCTTCACCCGGGTGCTGGATGTTGACGAACAGCGTGCGGAAGTCCGGCGTGGCGGTGATGCCGGTGACTTCGCAGCCAACCGGGCCGACCAGGAAGCGCTTGACCTCGCCGGTGGCGGGCTCGGCCACCAGCATCTGGTTGTTGCCGAACGGGCCGCTGGCCAGCTGGCTGCCGCTCATGTCGGTCTGGATCCACAGGCGACCGTCGTTATCGAACCAGAGGCCGTCCGGGCTGGCCAGGCGATTGTCGGCGGTCAGCGGCCTGCCGTTGGGGTCGAGGCTGTCGCCTTCCGGCCCGGCCAGCAGGAACAGGCTCCAGACGAACTCGCGGCCGGCATGGTCGCGGCTCTGCTCGCGCCAGCGGATGATGTGACCATAGGCGTTGGCCGGGCGCGGGTTGGCGGCGTCCACGACGGTGCGCGAGGTGTTGTTGGTCAGGGTGAAATAGATGTCGCCGTTCTGCGGGTTCATCGCCCCCCATTCCGGCCGGTCCATCTTGGTGGCGCCCACGATGTCGGCCGCCAGGCGGGTGTTGATCAGCACCTCGCCCTGGTCGGCGAAGCTGACCCCGGCGGCCCTGCAGGCGGCCTGGAAGGCCTTGTTGCGGACGTCCAGCGCCAGCCATTCGCCCTTGCCATTGGCCTTGAAGCGCGCCACGTAGAGCGTGCCCTCGTCGAGCAGGCTGCCGTTGCTACGCCCCGGAACGTACTTGCCACGGCTGACGAACTTGTAGATGTACTCGTTCTGCGAGTCGTCGCCGGAGTAGCAGACCACCGGGCGCCCCGGCTTGGTCGGGGCGAACACCAGGCCCTCGTGGGCGAAGCGGCCCAGGGCGGTGCGTTTGACCGGTGCGGCTTCGGGGGCGAAGGGATCGATCTCGACGATCCAGCCGAAGTGGTTGGGCTCGTTGCGATAGTCGCCACTGGCGTTGGCGGCCAGGCGGGTGGCATTGAAACGCTGAAATTCGTCACCGGCCAGGTGATCCCAGCCATAGCGGCTGGCACTGCCGACCCCGTAGCGCGTCATTTCGCGCGGACGCTCGGCGTCGCCGCTGGCGAAGTAGCCGGCCCAGTTTTCCTCGCAGGTCAGGTAGGTGCCCCAGGGGGTGAAGCCGTTGGAGCAGTTGTTCAGCGTGCCGCGCGTGGCGGTGCCGTCCGGGCTGTAGCGGGTGCTGAGCAGGGCGTGGCCGCGCGCCGGGCCGCTGATCTGCATCGCTGTCGCGCCGGTGATGCGGCGATTGCGGGCGCTGGGCAGCACCTCCCACTGGCTGCGGTTGCGACGAACTTCCACCACCGAAACTCCGTGGGCGTTGATTTCCTTGCGGACCTCGTCGGCGCTGCTGCGCTTGCCGTCGACCAACGTCGGGCCGTTGGGGTGCAGCAGCGGGGCGTCGATGTACTCGTGGTTGAGGACCAGCAGGCCGTGGTCGCTCTTGTGACCGCCACCGCGCTGACCATCGATGGGGAAGAAGTGCATGCCGTCGTGGTGCATGCCCACCTGATCGGCCTGATCGGCGGCGCTGTTGCCGGCATTGTCGAGGAATGCCGGGAAGCTGCCGCGAATGGGCGTGCCCCAGGGAATGAAGGGCGTGGCCTTGTAGCCGGCCGGTACGCTGATGGTATCGGCACGGTTGGCCGCCACCGCCGTGAACGGCAGACGCTTGCCGCGCTTCTTCAGGCGTTCGAGCAGGTCCTTGAGCGGATTCCCGGCGGCTTCAGCACTGCCGGGCAGGGCGACGCCGAGGAAGCCCATGACACCGAGTGCCGCACCGCCTGCAACCACCTGGCGGCGGCTCAGTACGGCCTCGATCAGGTCATTGATATGGGGGTTGCTGGAGGCGTTGCTGAGGGGTTCATCGCCATTGCCGAATAGCACGTCTTGCTCTTGTTCGATACGCACGGTGGGCTCCTTGATTGGGCTGATCGACGGAGCTATGACGCTAATCAAGGAACACGACGGAATCGTGACAGTGCCTGCGCACTGCCGCACAAATCTGCCAGAAGAGGGCGCTCATGCTCCTGCCCGGCAGGTTGAACGCAGGGGATAAAAAAAGCCCCGGCAGGGCCGGGGCGGATTAGGCAAAAGAACTGCTGCGGATGCGTGGTCCGCAGCAGAGAACCGTTCTTAGTGGAACTGGTTCATGGTGTTGTCTTTACCGCTTGCCTTCAGAGCAGCTTCGCCAGCGAAGTACTCCTTGTGGTTGTCGCCGATGTCGGAGCCAGCCATGTTCTGGTGCTTGACGCAGGCGATGCCCTGACGCAGCTCCTGACGCTGAACGCCTTTCACGTAGGCCAGCATGCCCTGGTCGGCGAAGTAGCCCTTGGCCAGGTTGTCGGTGGACAGCGCGGCGGTGTGGTAGGTCGGCAGGGTGATCAGGTGGTGGAAGATGCCGGCCTGAGCGGAACCATCGCGCTGGAAGGTGCGGATCTTCTCGTCGGCAACCTGGGCCAGTTCGGTCTCGTCGTACTCGACGCTCATCAGCTTGGCGCGGTCGTAGGCGGAAACATCCTTGCCTTCGGCGGCCATGGCGTCGAACACCTGCTGGCGGAAGTTCAGGGTCCAGTTGAAGGACGGGCTGTTGTTGTAAACCAGCTTGGCGTTCGGGATGACTTCGCGTACGCGGTCAACCATGCCCTTGATCTGGCCAACGTGCGGTTTCTCGGTTTCGATCCACAGCATGTCTGCGCCGTTCTGCAGGCTGGTGATGCAGTCCAGTACGCAGCGGTCTTCGCCAGTGCCCTTGCGGAACTGGAACAGGTTGGACGGCAGACGCTTCGGACGCAGCAGCTTGCCTTCGCGCTTGATCACGACATCACCGTTGCCCAGTTCGGCGTCGGAGATTTCGTCGCAGTCGAGGAAGGAGTTGTACAGGTCGCCCAGGTCGCCCGGCTCTTTGGTCACGGCGATCTGCTTGGTCAGGCCGGCACCCAGGGAGTCGGTACGAGCAACGATCACGCCGTTGTCGATGCCCAGCTCGAGGAACGCGTAGCGAACGGCAGCGATCTTGGCGAGGAAGTCGGCGTGCGGAACGGTCACTTTGCCGTCCTGGTGGCCGCACTGCTTCTCGTCGGAAACCTGGTTCTCGATCTGGATGCAGCAGGCACCGGCTTCGATCATGCGCTTGGCCAGCAGGTAGGTGGCTTCCGGGTTACCGAAGCCAGCGTCGATGTCGGCGATGATCGGGACGATGTGGGTCTCGTGGTTGTCGATCTGCGCCTGAATCTCGGCAGCCTTGGCGTGGTCGCCAGCGTCACGGGCGGCGTCCAGGGCGGTGAACAGCAGGTCCAGCTCGCGGCTGTCAGCCTGGCGCAGGAAGGTGTACAGCTCTTCGATCAGGTCGGAGACGGCAGTCTTCTCGTGCATCGACTGGTCCGGCAGCGGGCCGAAGTCGGAACGCAGGGCCGCGACCATCCAGCCGGACAGGTACAGGTAGCGCTTGTTGGTGGTCTTCAGGTGCTTCTTGATCGAGATCAGCTTCTGCTGACCGATGAAGCCGTGCCAGCAGCCCAGGGACTGGGTGTAGACGGACGAATCGGCGTCGTACTCGGCCATGTCCTTGCGCATGATGTCAGCGGTGTACTGAGCGATTTCCAGACCGGTCTTGAAGCGGTTCTGAGCGCGCATACGGGCGACGGACTCTGGGTTGATAGCGCTCCAGCTGCTGCCGAATTTCTCTTTCAGAGCGGCTACAGCCTTGATGTCGTTTTGATATGCGGACATGGTCAATCCTTCAGAAAATGTGTTGGTTGAGCACCGACTACCCACTCAATGCGCGCACGGATGCAGCGGCTGCGGGAGGCTTCCACTTGAACGGCGAGAAAACGGCTGGGGCGAGGATGTACCGCGAGGAGGGGAGATGCAGCTAACAGTTCGGTGACGTCGCCGGTGCGGGTCGGCTCGTGGAAACCTTGGGCACCTGCTGGGCTTTCGATCTGTCTGACGCTAAACGCTTCCCCGTCCCTCAGGACAACTACGTTCCAGTCGCAACCTCGTCGTACGGCCTTGTGGGCTGTTGGGACACGGATCGTCGCGAAGTACTTCGCGGGCGATCTGGAGATCCTTTTCAGGACCCCTGGCTAGCGGGAGCGAGGCCATCATGCCTCTGGTGAAATGCTTCGTCAAACGTTTTGTAGTGGTTTTTTAAAACTACTACATATTCAGTAGATGACCGGCTGGTCATTGGTGGCAGCCCATGGGGCGGGCGTTTCAGGCATTTCGCGGGCTGCGCGCACTGTCCATGCTACGCAGGGCGAAAGGGGCATGCGACTTTGGTCGGGGGTCAGTCGAGGGCTTCGACCTTGAGGCGCAGCGACATGTCTTCGCGGCCTTGCGTGGTGTGACGGCGCAGCACGTCGCGGCCGTCGGAGCTGGTTTCCTCGCTGACGCCACCCAGGGTGATCCACTCACCGAGCCGACCACTGACGCGGGTGTCGGTGCTCTGCACGTCGATCACGTTGGAGCGGTTGCTGCTGACGCGGTCACGCTGGCTGCTGATGGTCACGTGCACCAGTTCACCGGACAGGCTGGCCGTCACGTAGAAGCCGCGCGTCACGTCGCGATACTGGGTGTCTTGATAGACCTGGCCGTAGGGGCCGGTGCTGGTGGTGGTCAGCGGCACGCTCTGGCCCACCTGGATCAGCGCCGGATAGCCTTCGGTCGCCTGCACCTGCTGCGTGCCGCCGCCACGGCTGTCGGTGCTGCGGCGGATGATGCGCACCTGGTCGCGACCATTCACCTCGCCGCGCCCCACCTGGACCTCGGCGTTGCCGGCGCTGAGCGTGCCGTCGACACGGTAGCCGCGATCGTTCTGGTAATTGCTGTCGCTGCTCTCCACGGTGATCAGCAGCCGGCGAGGCTGGGTGTCGAGCTGCTGCAGAAGCAGGCGAACTTCGCCGATCTTGCCCGGCGATGCGTTGACGATCAGTTGATTGCCATAGGCGCTGACCCGGCCTTCGTTGCCCAGCATCGACTGCACCACGCCGAGCACGTCGTCGGCGGTGCGGTAGTTCAGTGGGATCACTTCCGTCGCCGCATGCAGGGGCAGGCACAGACCAAGGAGCAGGGTGGCGAGCAGCGTGCGCAGGGTCATAGCAGAAAGCTCCGCAGGTCAGGATCGGTGATGCTGGTATCCCAGGCCTGATCGAACTGGGCCTGGCGCTGGCGCACGCGTGCCGGGTCGGCATACAGCGCGTAGCCGGCCTGCTGGTCGAGCTCGGGGCGCAGCAGCAGGCCTCGGTCGTCGGCGATCAGGTAGGCCAGTTCATCACTGGGGTAGTCGGGGTTGAGCTTGCGGATATGCAGATTGGACGACAGCCGCCGGGACAGGGTGAGCAGGCGGTGACCATCCTTCACCGCGCGTGTCGGATCGCGCAACAGGATGCGCAGGCGCACACGCGGACTGGAGAGCAGGAAGCGGGTGCAGGCCTGCTGCACGCTGCTGTGGTGATACAGCCATGGCTCCAGATCGTCGCTGTACAGGCACAGGCTGCGCTGTGCCTGCTGGATCAGCGCCAGGACGTGGGCGCGGGCCTCCTGCGGCTGGCTGAAGCGCTCCAGGCGCTCGTGCTGGCCGAGGATGAAGGGCGCCGGCTCCCACTGCGCGGCATCTGGCGTGACGGGCTCGGGATTGTGCACGGCAAAACGCCCCGGCGACTCGAATTCGATAGCCGCCAGCTCGCTGGGCGCTTGCGTATCGTCCGTATCGACCGGGGCGTCTTCGTTGTCCATCGCTTCCTCTACTGGCTGGTGCGCACCATGTCCACGTGCGGGATGCCGGCGTCGAGATATTCGTCGCTGACTATCCTGAAGCCTAGCCTTTCATAGAACGGCGTGGCATGCACCTGAGCGGTGAGCATTTGCTGACGCAGGCCGCGCTTTTCCGCCTCGGCGATCACCGCTTGCATCAGCGTCTCGCCCACCTTGAGGCCGCGCCAGTCCTTGAGCACCGAGACGCGGCCGATATGGCCGTCGGGCAGCAGGCGCGCCGTGCCGACCGCGTAGTCGCCTTCCTCGACGAGAAAATGCACGGCATCGGCGTCCTCGGCGTCCCACTCCAGCTCCGGCGGAACGGACTGTTCGGCGACGAAAACGGTGTCCCGAATCCGCCGCAGCTCGGCATTGTCCTTATGCCAGTCCGCCACGCGGACAGTGATCTCACTCATCGGCGAACCCCAGGCTTCCCTGTTTGACCAGTTCCCAGAGCAGGGTACGCCCTTCGTCGTCGGCCAGCCAGGCGCCGAGGTTCTCGACATGCAGCGCGTCGGCGCTGCAGATCAGCTTCAGCAGTTCGCGCAGGCGAGCCGTGACCAGGCGGCTCTGGCCGCTGGCGAACAGCACCAGGTCTTCGCCAACTTCCGACCAGGCCATGCGTGCGCTGGGGTTGCGGATGATGATCGCACCATCTTCCAGGGCGCCGAGGAAATCCTCTTCACCGATCTCGATGCCAGCGACCAGCTCCGGGTACTTGGGTTCGGTCATGAACTGGCCGAACCAGGTCATCAGCAGGCGCTCGTCACTCATGTGCTCGTTGAGCAGGGCCTTGAGGCGCTCCAGGGCGTCGCGCTGGATCTGGTTCGGATCTTCGCTCGGCTGGATGTCGGCGTCGCTGTAGCGCTCTTCGTCGGGCAGGAACTGGCCGAGGAAATCGGTGAAATGGGTCAGTACTTCGGCAGCGCTTGGCGCGCGGAAGCCCACGGAATAGGTCATGCAATCATCCTCGGCAATGCCGTTGTGGGCCAGGCACGGCGGCAGATAGAGCATATCGCCGGGCTCCAGCACCCACTCTTCAGTTGGTTCGAATTCGGCCAGGATCTTCAGATCGGCGTGGGGGAGCAGCGGGCTGTCGGAATCGCACATCTGGCCCACTTGCCAGCGGCGGTGGCCATGGGCCTGCAGCAGGAATACGTCGTAGTTGTCGAAATGCGGGCCGACGCCGCCACCGGGGGCGGCGAAGCTGATCATCAGGTCGTCGATGCGCCACTTGGGCAGGAACTTGAAGTCCTCCAGCAGCTCGGCAACCTCGGGCACGAACTGGTCGACCGCCTGAATCAGCAGGGTCCAGTCGCGTTCCGGCAGGTCCTGGAAGGTGTCCTCGTTGAACGGGCCGCGCTGCAGCTCCCAGGGGCGCTCGCCATGCTCGATCACCAGGCGCGATTCGACTTCCTCTTCCAGCGCCAGCCCCGCCAGTTCGTCCGGGCTGATCGGACTCTCGAAATCGGGGATGGCCTGGCGCACCAGCAGTGGTTTCTTCTGCCAGTAGTCGCGCAGGAACTCGCGGGCTGTGAGGCCACCCAGCAATTGCAGCGGAGTATCAGGATTCATCGGTAAGCCCTTGAAATGGATAAAAACCTTTAAACAAAAACGCCCGGCTCAGCCGGGCGTCCTCGAGGCTGGTGTCGCTCAGATGCGCTTGGCCTGGGCCACGGCGTTACCGATGTAGCGCGCCGGGGTCAGTTGCTTGAGCTCTTCCTTGGCGGCGGTCGGCATGTCCAGGCCGTCGATGAAGGCCAGCAGGGCCTCGGGGCTGATGCCCTTGCCGCGGGTCAGCTCCTTGAGCTTCTCGTAGGGGTTCTCGATGGCGTAACGGCGCATCACGGTCTGGATCGGCTCGGCGAGCACTTCCCAGCAGGCATCCAGGTCTTCAGCAATACGTTGAGCATTGAGCTCCAACTTGCTGATTCCCTTGAGGCTTGCTTCGTAGGCGATGACGCTGTGGGCGAAACCGACGCCGAGGTTGCGCAGCACGGTGGAGTCGGTCAGGTCACGCTGCCAGCGGGAGATCGGCAGCTTGCTGGCCAGGTGCTGGAAGATCGCATTGGCGATGCCCAGGTTGCCTTCGGAGTTCTCGAAGTCGATCGGGTTGACCTTGTGCGGCATGGTCGAGGAGCCGATCTCGCCCGCGATGGTCTTCTGCTTGAAGTAGCCGAGGGAGATGTAGCCCCACACGTCGCGATCGAAGTCGATCAGGATGGTGTTGAAGCGGGCAATGGCGTCGAACAGTTCGGCGATGTAGTCGTGCGGCTCGATCTGGGTGGTGTAGGGGTTCCAGGTCAGGCCCAGGTCACCTTCGATGAACTGGCGGGCGTTGGCTTCCCAGTCGATGCTCGGGTAGGCCGACAGGTGCGCGTTGTAGTTGCCCACGGCGCCGTTGATCTTGCCCAGCAGTGGCACGGCGGCGACTTGCGCGATCTGCCGCTCGAGGCGGTAGACGACGTTGGCCAGCTCCTTGCCCAAGGTAGTCGGCGAGGCCGGCTGGCCGTGGGTGCGCGACAGCATCGGCACGTCGGCGAACTTCACCGACAGCTCGCGAATGGCGCCGGCCAGTTGCTTCATCAGCGGCAGCAGCACGTCGTCGCGACCTTCACGCAGCATCAGCGCGTGGGACAGGTTGTTGATGTCCTCACTGGTGCAGGCGAAGTGGATGAACTCGCTGACCTTGTCCAGTTCCGGCAGCTTGGCGGCCTGCTCCTTGAGCAGGTATTCCACGGCCTTGACGTCGTGGTTGGTGGTGCGCTCGATTTCCTTCACACGCTCGGCGTGCTCGACGGCGAAGTTTTCCGCCAGCTCGTTGAGCAGGGCGTTGGCTTCGGCGGAGAAGGGCGCCACTTCCGGGATGCCTTCGTGCGCGGCGAGGCGCTGCAGCCAGCGCACTTCGACCAGTACGCGGCTACGGATCAGGCCGTACTCGCTGAAGATGGGGCGCAGGGCGCTGGTTTTGCCGGCGTAGCGGCCGTCGACGGGGGAAACCGCGGTGAGCGAGGAAAGCTGCATGTGGGCGTTCTCGGGCTGTCGGGCTGATCAGTCGTCCGGGTGCCGCGTTGCGTCGGGCCTGTTTGGGTGAAACGGGCCTTGGCTCGTGCGCCAGGACGACCTCTGAAGAAAAGGGCGCATATCATACATGAAAACCAACGCTTCGCCGCCTATGTGCTGCGTCTGGCGACCGATAGCAGGCTGGCGGCGAAAATCAGCGCCGCGCCGAGCAGCGACAGAGTGTCCGGCGTCTCGTCCCAGAGCAGCCAGGCGATGATGCCGCCGAAGACGATGGCCAGGTAGGCGAAGGGGCCGATCAGCCCCGGCGGCGCGAGGCCGTAGGCGCGGGACATGATGATCTGGCTGGCGGTGGCCAGCAGGCCGATGCCGACGAGCCAGCCCAGCTGGGTGGCGTCCAGCGGCTGCCAGCTCCAGGTCAGCGGAATGGCGGAAAACAGTGCGCTGAACAGCGAGAAGTAGAAAACGATGCGGGTGGCCGGCTCGCTGTCGCTCATTTCACGGATGGAAACGAAGGCGAAGGCTGCCAGCAGGCTGGCGGCCAGGCCGATCAGGGCGGCCCCCTCGAACAGCGCGGCACTGGGCTTGGCCACCAGCAGCACGCCGCACAGGCCGACGAGACTGCTGACCAGCATGCGTCGGGTCAGCGGCTCCTTCAGCCAGAGATGGGCGATCAGCGGGGTGAAGACCGGCGCCGAGTAGGTGAACAGCATGGCGTCAGCCAGGGGCAGGTGGGCGATGGCGTAGAAGAAGCAGTACATCGCCGCCAGGCCGTAGGTGGTGCGCCACAGGTGGGACTTGAGGCGAGTGGTGCGCATCGGCGCGACGCCGCGGACCAGGACCAGGGGCAGGAAGAACAGCACGCCGACCAGATTGCGGAAGAACACCACCGACTCGTTGTTGACGCTTACGGATATCTCGCGAATACCAACGCCGGTAAAGGCGAACAACAGGGCCGAGAGCGCCAGCAGCAGGGCACCCTGGAGGGGTTTGACGCTGCGGCTGGCTGGGCTCATGGTCAGGTGCGCATCAGTTCATAGAGTTCTTTGAGCAGCTTGCCGCGGCTGAATACCAGCTGCCAGCGGTGTCCGCCCAGTTGTCGCCACAGGCGTGCCGAACGGATGCCGGCCAGCAGCAGGGAGCGAATCTTCGCGGCATTGTTCGGCTGCTGCAGGAAGCGCATGTCACCATGCACCTGAATGCGCTGGCGGAAGGTGCTGATGGTGTCCTGATACAGGCCACCGCAGGCCGCGATGACGTTGTCGTGCACCAGGCCGAAATGCTCCACCTGCTGCTGGATCTGGTCGAGACGGCTGCCCATGATCTGCAGCATGTCGTCGCGCTTGTCGAGTTGCCGCTCCAGGCCGATGAGAGCCAGGGAATAGCGCAGCGGCTCGCGCTGCAAGGCAGCCGGATTGCGCTCCAGCGAGCTGATCAGGGCGCGATAGCCGTCACGCAGGTTAAGGTCGTCGCCGCCATACACGTCCAGCGTGCTCTTCGGGTCGCGTACCAGCAGGCTGCCGAGCATGCAGCTCATCGAGGCTTCGCTGACCTGGCCGGTGCGGGCGATCTTGTCCGCCAGCACGGCCGCTTCGAACACCGCGCCGAGTGCAACCAGTTGCTCCTGAAGCGGGGTCATCGGGCGTCCTCGTGCCAGGCTTCTGCGCTTTCGATCACACCGCCGCCAAGGCACACCTCGCCGTCGTAGAACACCACGGACTGCCCCGGGGTGACGGCGCGCTGCGGCTCGTCGAAGACGGCGCGGTAGCCGTTCTCGCTCTGCTCCAGGGTGCAGAGCTGGTCGCGCTGGCGATAGCGCACCTTGGCGGTCAGGCGACGTGGGCTGCTCAGGTCCACCGGGTTGACCCAGTAGATTTCCGAGGCGAGCAGGGCGCGGGAGAACAGCCAGGGGTGTTCGTTGCCCTGGCCGACGATCAGCACGTTGCGCGTCAGGTCCTTGCGCAGCACGTACCAGGGATCATCGCCGGCGTCCTTCATGCCGCCGATGCCGAGGCCCTGGCGCTGGCCGATGGTGTGGTACATCAGGCCGTGATGGCGCCCGATCACCTGGCCGTCGGTGGTTTCGATGTCGCCCGGCTGGGCAGGCAGGTACTGCTTGAGGAAGTCGCTGAAACGGCGCTCACCGATGAAGCAGATGCCGGTGGAATCCTTTTTCTTCGCCGTGGCCAGCTCGTACTTCTCTGCAATGGCGCGTACCTGCGGTTTTTCCAGTTCGCCAACCGGGAACAGGGTCTTGGCGATCTGCTCGCCGCCGACGGCATGCAGGAAATAGCTCTGGTCCTTGTTCGGGTCCAGTCCCTTGAGCAGCTCGGTGCGGCCGTCGATATCGCGGCGGCGCACATAGTGCCCGGTGGCGATCAGGTCGGCGCCGAGCGACAGGGCGTAGTCGAGGAAGGCCTTGAACTTGATCTCGCGGTTGCACAGGATGTCCGGGTTCGGCGTGCGTCCGGCCTTGTATTCGGCGAGGAAATGCTCGAACACGTTGTCCCAGTACTCGGCGGCGAAGTTGGCGGTGTGCAGCTTGATGCCGATGCGGTCGCATACAGCCTGGGCGTCGGCCAGGTCGTCCATGGCGGTGCAGTACTCGGTACCGTCGTCTTCGTCCCAGTTCTTCATGAACAGGCCTTCGACCTGGTAGCCCTGTTCCATCAGCAGCAGGGCGGAAACGGACGAATCGACGCCGCCGGACATGCCGACGATCACGCGTTGGGTGCTAGGTGCTTGCATGGGAATCTGCGAGTGAAGCCTGAAAAGCTGCCGAGTCTACCAGAAAGCCTTGGTCCGCCCCACACGACGACGCGCCGCGTGCGCGGGATTGGCGTTGCCGCCGCGACGGTCAGTCACGCAGCAGCTCCAGTGAACCGCTGACACCCTGCAGATAATCGTCCACGCAACGCAGTATCAGCTCGCTGCGCCAGCGTTCGGGTTGCGCGGCCAGTTCGTCACGGCTCAGCCAGGTGATTCCGCTGATGTCGCTGTCCAGTTCGCGCGCGGGGTCATGGTGTAGCGGGCGGGCGCTGAAGCACACACGCTGGTAGGTCACGCCGTTGCTTGGCGCGGTGTAGAGGTAGATGCCCAGAAGGCCGGTCAGCTCCACGTCCCAGCCGGTTTCCTCGAGTGTTTCACGCAGTGCGGCTTCGCGCAGCGATTCGTTGGCTTCCAGGTGTCCGGCAGGCTGGTTGAGCACCAGGCGCCCGGCCTTGAACTCTTCGACGAAGAGGAAGCGGCCCTGGTCTTCGATGACCGTGGCCACGGTGATATGGGGTTGCCACTGCATGTCGTTGGCTCCACAGAGAAGTGTTGAGGGGCAGGGGGGGCGCTGTAAAAAAGAACCCCGGCACGGGGCCGGGGTTCTTTTCACGCTCAAGCCTTATCAGGCGTTCAGCGAGGCCAGAGCGGCGTTGAAGGTGTTGCTGGGGCGCATCACCTTGCTGGTCAGCTCGGGGTTGGAGCGGTAGTAGCCGCCAATGTCGGCCGGCTTGCCCTGTACGGCGGCCAGTTCGGCAACGATGGTGGCTTCCTGCTCGGTGAGCTGCTTGGCCAGCGGTGCGAAGTGAGCCTTCAGGGCTGCGTCGTCGTCCTGGGCAGCCAGGGCCTGGGCCCAGTACAGGGCCAGGTAGAAGTGGCTGCCGCGGTTGTCGATTTCACCGACCTTGCGCGCCGGGGACTTGTTGTTGTCCAGCAGCTTGCCAGTGGCCTGGTCCAGGGTCTTGCCGAGAACCTTGGCCTTGGCGTTGCTGGTCTTGATCCCGGTTTCTTCCAGGGACACGGCCAGGGCCAGGAATTCGCCAAGCGAATCCCAGCGCAGGTAGTTCTCTTCGACCAGCTGCTGCACGTGCTTGGGTGCCGAGCCGCCGGCGCCGGTTTCGTACATGCCGCCGCCCGCCATCAGCGGAACGATGGACAGCATCTTGGCCGAGGTGCCCAGCTCCATGATCGGGAACAGGTCGGTCAGGTAGTCACGCAGGACGTTGCCGGTCACCGAGATGGTGTCCTGGCCGCGAATCTGGCGCTCCATGCTGGCGCGGATGGCTTCGTTGTAGCCCATGATGCTGATGTCCAGGCCGGTCAGGTCGTGGTCCTGCAGGTACAGCTCGACCTTCTTGCGCAGTTCGCAGTCGTGGGCGCGCTCCGGGTCCAGCCAGAAGATGGCCGGGGTGGCGGATTGACGGGCGCGGGTGACGGCCAGCTTGACCCAGTCGCGGATCGGCGCGTCCTTGGTCTGGCAGGCGCGCCAGATGTCACCGGCTTCGACTTCATGCTGCATCAGCACGCTGCCGTCGGCAGCGACGACGCGCATGGTGCCGTCGGCGGTCATTTCGAAGGTCTTGTCGTGAGAGCCGTACTCTTCGGCTTTCTGCGCCATCAGGCCGACGTTCGGTACGGTGCCCATGGTGGTCGGGTCGAACGCGCCGTTGGTTTTGCAGAAGTTGATCATCTCCTGGTAGATGCGCGCGTAGGTGCTCTCCGGCATGACGGCCTTGGTGTCTTTCTGCTTGCCGTCCTTGCCCCACATCTGACCGGAGTTGCGGATCATCGCCGGCATCGAGGCGTCGACGATCACGTCGCTCGGGATGTGCAGGTTGGTGATGCCCTTGACCGAGTCGACCATGGCCATTTCCGGGCGATGGGCGTAGACCTCGTGGATGTCGTGGAGGATTTCCTCCTGCTGCGAAGCCGGCAGCGACTTGATCTTGTCGTAGACGCTGCTGATGCCGTTGTTCGGGTTGACGCCCAGCTCCTTGAACAGGTCGCCGTACTTGTCGAACACGTCCTTGTAGTAGACGCTGACGGCATGGCCGAAGACGATCGGGTGGGAGACCTTCATCATGGTCGCCTTGACGTGCAGGGACCACATCACACCGGTCTCCTTGCAGTCCTGCAGGGTCTTCTCGAAGAAGTCACGCAGCTTGCGGCAGCTCATGAACATGCTGTCGAACACTTCGCCTTCCTGCAGGGCGAGTTGCTTCTTGACTTCGACCTTGCCGTCCTTGCCGACGAACTCGATACGCACGTCACCGGCCTTGGCCATGGTGATCGATTGCTCGCTGGAGAAGAAGTCGCCGCCGCGCATGTAGTCGGCGTGGGACTGCGAGGCCATGCTCCACTTGCCCATGCTGTGCGGGTGCTTGCGGGCGTAGGCCTTGACGGCGGCCGGGGCGCGGCGGTCAGAGTTGCCTTCACGCAGGACCGGGTTCACGGCGCTGCCCAGGACCTTGGCGTAACGCGCCCGAACTTCTTTGTCTTCTTCGCTCTGCGGGTCTTCCGGGAAATTGGGGATGGCGTAGCCCTGCGCCTGCAGTTCGGCGATGGCAGCCTTGAGCTGCGGCACGGAGGCGCTGATGTTCGGCAGCTTGATGATGTTGGCGTCGGCCTGCAGGGTCAGCTCGGCCAGTTTGGCGAGGTCGTCGTCGATGCGCTTGTCGGCGTCCAGGCGGTCGGCAAAGCTTGCCAGGATCCGTCCAGCAAGAGAGATGTCGCGGGTTTCAACGGAGATGTCAGCCGAGGCGGCAAAGGCTTCCACAATGGGCAGAAGCGAGTAGGTGGCAAGGGCTGGAGCTTCGTCGGTGAAGGTGTAGATGATCTTCGAAGGGGTGGACATTTAGGGTTAACTCTCTTCTTTGCTGAGCGCGCATAGAAACTCGACCTGCGCGGGTAGGCGCTTGAGCCCCAGGATGGTGGGGCCGGGTCGAGGACTCGCCGCGGTGATGTTGGATGCACCCGTAGAGTGTCGAGCATTTCGAACCGACAGGCAGTGGTGGCCGTCTACCGGTTGCAAGAGGCTGCTGTCTGGTTCCAGTCAGGTCGCCCCTTATGACTCGTTAGTCACCTAAGCAGTATACCACTGCGGCACCTCGCCGCAGAATGCCCAGTTGAATAAGACCTTCGCACATGTGTCTCGCCAAGCGGTTTGCGCTACTCTCGGGGATGCACACTGTCTAACCACAAGATGGAGTCCAGCATGGGATACCAAAAGATCCAGGTGCCAGCCAGCGGTGACAAAATCACCGTCAACGCCGATATGTCACTGAATGTACCGAACAACCCCATCATCCCGTTCATCGAGGGTGATGGCATCGGCGTCGATATTTCTCCGGTGATGATCAAGGTCGTCGACGCGGCCGTCGAGAAAGCCTATGGCGGCACCCGCAAGATCTCCTGGATGGAAGTTTACGCCGGCGAGAAGGCCACTCAGGTCTACGACCAGGACACCTGGCTGCCGAAAGAAACCCTGGAGGCCGTGCGTGATTACGTGGTCTCGATCAAGGGGCCGCTGACCACGCCTGTCGGTGGCGGCATCCGTTCGCTCAACGTGGCCCTGCGCCAGGAGCTCGACCTGTACGTCTGCCTGCGCCCGGTGCGCTGGTTCGAGGGCGTGCCCAGCCCGGTGAAGAAGCCGGGCGACGTGGACATGGTGATCTTCCGCGAGAACTCCGAAGACATCTATGCCGGTGTCGAATGGAAGGCCGGCAGCGCCGAGGCGGAGAAGGTCATCAAGTTCCTCACCGAGGAAATGGGCGTCAAGAAGATCCGCTTCACCGACATGTGCGGCATCGGCATCAAGCCGGTTTCCGAGGCGGGCACCAAGCGTCTGGTGCGCAAGGCACTGCAGTATGCGGTCGACAACGATCGTGGCTCGGTGACCCTGGTGCACAAGGGCAACATCATGAAGTTCACCGAAGGGGCCTTTAAAGAGTGGGGCTACGAGATCGCCCGTGAGGAGTTCGGCGCCGAACTGCTCGATGGCGGCCCGTGGATGCAGTTCAAGAACCCGAAGACCGGCAAGAACATCGTGGTCAAGGACGTGATTGCCGACGCCATGCTGCAGCAGATCCTGCTGCGCCCGGCCGAGTATGACGTGATCGCCACGCTCAACCTCAACGGTGACTACCTGTCCGACGCCCTGGCGGCCGAGGTCGGGGGTATCGGCATTGCGCCGGGGGCCAACCTGTCGGATTCGGTGGCAATGTTCGAGGCCACTCACGGTACTGCGCCGAAGTACGCCGGTCAGGACAAGGTCAACCCGGGTTCGGTCATTCTCTCGGCGGAGATGATGCTGCGTCACATGGGCTGGGGCGAGGCCGCCGACCTGATCATCAAGGGCACCAATGGCGCGATCGCGGCCAGGACTGTCACTTATGACTTCGAGCGCCTGATGGAGGGCGCGACCCTGCTGTCGTGTTCCGAGTTCGGTGACGCGATGATCAGTCACATGTGACCGGATGCTCGATCAGCGCATGAAAAAAAGGCCGGTCACATGACCGGCCTTCTTGTGGCGATTTGCCAGGATGCTCAGACTTCGACAGTGCTCGCGATATCTTGCGCCTGGGGTACGGCCGCTGGGGCGTCCTGAGTGGCGGTCACCGCGCTGATATTGATGGCATGCAGTCCTTTGGGACCCTGCACGATCTCGAAGCGGACCGGCTGGCCGGCCTTGAGCGTTTTATAACCGTCCATCTGGATGGCCGAGTAGTGGGCGAACAGGTCCTCATCTCGGCCGTCGGCCAGGATGAATCCATAGCCTTTGGCGTTGTTGAACCACTTGACCTTACCGCTGAGCATGCTGATATCCCTCTGCAAAGGACTCCATCTCTGGAGTATCATCCACTTCGATTCCGCGCGATAACCGACCAGGCTGGGCGAAGGCGTGGAACCCCTGATACCCACTAGTGGGTATTCATTGGTTGTAACACCCTTTTGCCGATAGTCAAGGCTATACGGCGGATGGCTGAGAACTCAGTCAAACTCCCTCTAGCATCCCAGTTCGCCCAGCCCTGAACCTCTGAATTCAGCATGCATGCAAGTAGCCAGATTCGACTAACATTCAATCAGGATCACCCGGCAGAGCATGAGGATGACTCCTCTGGTATCGCTGTTCAGGAATCCAAGCCAGCACTGCAGGCACCACCGATGTACAAGGTGGTCCTATTCAATGACGACTACACACCGATGGACTTCGTCGTCGAAATACTTGAAACCTTTTTCGGCATGAACCGGGAGCTGGCGACCAAGATCATGCTGACCGTCCATACAGAAGGACGTGCGGTGTGTGGGGTTTACACGCGCGACATTGCGGAGACCAAGGCCATGCAGGTCAACCAATATGCGCGTGAGAGCCAGCATCCGCTACTCTGTGAAATAGAGAAGGACGGTTAACGCCGGCCACTTGGGTATGAGGTGAAGCTATGTTGAATCGAGAGCTCGAAGTCACCCTCAATCTGGCTTTCAAGGAGGCCCGTGCAAAACGTCATGAGTTCATGACGGTCGAGCACCTGCTGCTGGCCCTGCTGGATAACGAGGCCGCCGCCAGTGTTCTAAGGGCCTGTGGGGCCAACCTCGACAAGCTGCGCCATGACCTGCAGGAATTCATCGACTCCACCACTCCGTTGATTCCCCAGCACGACGAGGAACGCGAGACTCAGCCGACCCTGGGCTTCCAGCGCGTGCTGCAGCGCGCGGTGTTCCACGTGCAGAGCTCCGGCAAGCGTGAAGTCACCGGCGCCAACGTGCTGGTGGCGATTTTCAGCGAGCAGGAAAGCCAGGCCGTGTTCCTGCTCAAGCAGCAGAGCGTGGCCCGTATCGACGTGGTCAACTACATTGCCCATGGCATTTCCAAGGTGCCGGGGCATGGCGATCACCACGAAAGCGATCAGGACATGCAGGATGAGGAGGGCGGTGATTCCGCCACCTCCGGCAATCCGCTCGATGCCTATGCCAGCAACCTCAACGAGCTTGCGCGCCAGGGGCGGATCGATCCGCTGGTGGGGCGCGAGCACGAGGTCGAGCGCGTGGCGCAGATCCTCGCGCGTCGGCGCAAGAACAACCCGCTGCTGGTCGGTGAGGCCGGCGTCGGCAAGACCGCCATCGCCGAGGGCCTGGCCAAACGCATCGTCGACGAACAGGTGCCTGACCTGCTTGCCGACAGCGTGGTCTACTCGCTGGACCTGGGCGCCTTGCTCGCGGGCACCAAGTACCGTGGTGACTTCGAGAAGCGCTTCAAATCGCTGCTCAACGAGCTGCGCAAGCGTCCGCACGCCATCCTCTTCATCGATGAGATCCACACCATCATCGGCGCCGGGGCTGCATCCGGCGGGGTGATGGATGCCTCCAACCTACTCAAGCCGCTGCTGTCCTCCGGCGAGATCCGTTGCATCGGCTCGACCACCTTCCAGGAATTTCGCGGCATCTTCGAGAAGGATCGCGCACTGGCGCGGCGCTTCCAGAAGGTCGACGTGGTCGAGCCCTCGGTGGATGACACCTACGGCATCCTCAAGGGGCTCAAGGCTCGCTTCGAGCAGCACCACCACATCGAGTACAGCGATGAAGCGCTGCGTGCGGCGGCCGAGCTGGCGGCGCGCTACATCAACGACCGCCACATGCCGGACAAGGCCATCGACGTGATCGACGAGGCGGGCGCCTACCAGCGCCTGCAGCCGGAAGACAAGCGTCTGGCCCGCATCGACGTGGCGCAGGTCGAGGACATCGTCGCCAAGATCGCGCGGATTCCGCCAAAGCACGTGTCCAGCTCCGACAAGGAGCTGCTGCGCAATCTGGAGCGCGACCTCAAGCTCACCGTATTCGGTCAGGATGCCGCCATCGACTCGCTGGCCACCGCGATCAAGCTGTCGCGGGCCGGCCTCAAGGCACCGGACAAGCCGGTCGGCTCCTTCCTGTTCGCCGGCCCCACCGGGGTGGGCAAGACCGAGGCCGCGCGGCAGCTGGCCAAGGCGATGGGGATCGAGCTGGTGCGCTTCGACATGTCCGAGTACATGGAGCGGCATACCGTGTCGCGCCTGATTGGCGCGCCGCCCGGCTACGTCGGTTTCGATCAGGGTGGCCTGCTGACCGAGGCGATCACCAAGCAGCCGCATTGCGTGCTGCTGCTCGACGAGATCGAAAAGGCGCATCCGGAAGTCTTCAACCTGCTGCTGCAGGTGATGGACCACGGCACGCTGACCGACAACAACGGGCGCAAGGCGGATTTCCGCAACGTGATCCTGATCATGACCACCAATGCCGGTGCGGAAACCGCATCGCGTGCGTCGATCGGCTTCACGCAGCAGGATCACTCCACCGATGCCATGGAAGTCATCAAGAAGAGCTTCACGCCGGAGTTCCGCAACCGCCTGGATACCATCATCCAGTTCGGTCGTCTGAGCCACGAAGTGATCAAGAGCATCGTCGACAAGTTCCTCACCGAACTGCAGGCGCAGCTGGAGGACAAGCGGGTCACGCTCGAAGTCAGCGACGCGGCGCGCAGCTGGCTGGCCGAACGTGGCTACGATGTGATGATGGGGGCCAGGCCGATGGCGCGACTGATCCAGGACAAGATCAAGCGTCCGCTGGCGGAGGAAATCCTGTTTGGCGAGCTGGCCGAGCATGGCGGTGTGGTGCACATCGACATCCGCGATGGCGAGCCAAGCTTCGAGTTTGAGACGACGGCGGAAGTCGCCTGATCGGGATGCGGCGTTGCAGGCCAGGGAGGCCTGCGCTGCACGCGCAAACGAAAACGCCCGGCAGTCGCCGGGCGTTTTCGTTTGGTGCTTGGCTTAGCGGGCGCGATAGGTGATGCGGCCTTTGCTCAAGTCATAAGGTGTCAGCTCGACGCGCACCTTGTCACCAGTGAGAATGCGGATGTAGTTCTTGCGCATCTTGCCGGAGATGTGCGCGGTAACGACGTGCCCGTTTTCCAACTCCACGCGGAACATGGTGTTGGGCAGGGTGTCGACGACAGTGCCTTCCATTTCGAAGCTGTCTTCTTTCGACATGCAGTAAAGCCCTCGGTATCCAGGAAATGGCCCGGCGCGACTGGCCCCAGGCAAAAGCGGCGTGCATTGTGCCCGAAAACAGGGGGCTGCGCCAAGTGGCTTGGTGCTTTGCCCGGGGCTGAGGGGGCGGGAGGGGCGCTAGGTCAGCTGTGTCCAGCGCTGATTGACGAACAGCTCGATCGGGCGGTACTGGGTCTTGTAGTTCATCTTCCGGCAGTTCTTGATCCAGTAGCCCAGATAGACGGCTTCAAGGCCCAGACGTGCGGTCTCGCCGATCTGCCAGAGAATGGCGAAGCGCCCGAGGCTGCGGCGCTCCTCGTCCGGATCATAGAAGGTGTAGACCGCCGACAGGCCGTTCGGCAGCACGTCGGTGACCGCGATGGCGACCAGCTTGCCGCGCAGGCGGAACTCATAGAAACGAGAAAATGGCAGGTCCCGGACGAGAAAGGTCGAGAACTGGTCGCGACTGGGCGGGTACATGTCACCATCGGCATGGCGCTGCTCGATGTAGCGAACGTAGAGCGCGTAATACTCTTCGGTGAATGCCGGGCGCACCGAGCGCACGCTGACGTCCTCGTTGCGCTTGAGGATGCGCCGCTGCTGGCGGTTCGGCGTGAACAGCGCTGCGGGGATGCGTGCCGGGATGCAGGCGGTGCACTGCTGGCAGTGCGGGCGGTACAGGTGATCGCCGCTGCGGCGAAAGCCCATTTCCGAAAGTTCGGCGTAGACGAGCACGTCCATGGGCTGACTGGGGTCGAGAAACAGGGTCGTCGCCTGTTCTTCCGGCAGGTAGCTGCATGGATGTGGCTGAGTGGCATAGAACTTCAGGCGGGCCAGCTCGGTCATGGCGGTGTCTCGGGAAAACCTGACTAAGAGTGTATGTCAGGGTTGGCCAGTCGACTAGGCGAGCCAGTCCGCTGCACTGGGCAGGTCGAGGTGGCGCTGCAGGTATTCGGCGAACGTGGCGCGCGGTATGGCCCTGGCGCCGAAGTTGTGCAGGTGCTGCGTGGGCATCTGGCAGTCGATGAGCGCGAAGCCCCATTCATGCAACTTGCCCACCAGGGTGGCGAAACCGACTTTCGAGGCGTTGTCGGCGCGGCTGAACATGGATTCGCCAAAGAACAGTTGCCCCATGGCCAGGCCATAGAGGCCGCCGACCAGCCCGTCATCGAGCCAGACCTCGACCGAGTGGGCGATGCCGCGCTGATGCAACTGCAGGTAGGCATCCTGCATGCCCTGGGTGATCCAGGTGCCGTCGGCGTAGCTGCGTGGCCCTGCACAGGCGCTGATCACGGCGGCGAAATCCTGGTCGAAGCTGACCCGGTAGCGTTGCTGACGCAGCAACTTGACCAGGCTGCGCGAAACATGCAGCTCGTTGGGGAGCAGCACGGTGCGCGGGTCCGGTGACCACCAGAGGATCGGCTGTCCGTCCTGGAACCAGGGAAAGCAGCCGTGGCGATAGGCGCTGATCAGGCGGTCGGCGCTGAGGTCGCCGCCCGCAGCCAGCAGGCCGTTCGGTTCGCGCATGGCCTTGGCCAGTGGCGGGAACTGCAGGGAATCACGTTGCAGCCAGGTCAGCATGCGCGTCCGTCCGCGGGGCAGGGGAGGGCGAGCGGGGTGCTCGCCCTGGTGCCATCAGTTGCTGTCGAGGAACTTCTCGACATCCAGCGCGGCCATGCAGCCGGCACCGGCCGACGTGATGGCCTGGCGGTAGACGTGGTCGGCCACGTCGCCGGCGGCGAACACGCCCTCGATGCTGGTGGCGGTGGCGTTGCCTTCGCTGCCGCCCTTGATCTTCAGGTAGCCGTCATGCATGTCCAGCTGGCCGACGAACAGCTCGGTGTTCGGCTTGTGGCCAATGGCGATGAACACGCCGGCCAGGGCCAGGTCCTGGGTGCTGCCGTCCTGGGTGCTCTTCAGGCGCACGCCGGTCACGCCGGTCTGGTCGCCCAGCACTTCGTCGAGGGTGTGGTTCCAGTGCAGGCGCATGTTGCCGTTCTCGACCTTGTCGAACAGCTTGTCCTGGAGGATCTTCTCCGAGCGCAGCTTGTCGCGGCGGTGCACCAGGTGCACTTCCTTGGCGATGTTCGACAGGTACAGCGCCTCTTCCACGGCGGTGTTGCCGCCGCCGATCACTGCGACGACCTGGTTGCGGTAGAAGAAACCGTCGCAGGTCGCGCAGGCGGAAACGCCCTTGCCGGAGAATGCCTCTTCCGACGGCAGGCCGAGGTACTGGGCGCTGGCGCCGGTGGCGATGATCAGCGCGTCGCAGCTATAGGTGCCGCTGTCGCCCTTGAGGACGAAGGGGCGGCTCTGCAACTCTGCGGTGTGGATATGGTCGTAGATGATCTCGGTGTCGAAGCGCTCGGCATGCTTCTGCATGCGCTCCATCAGGGCCGGCCCGGTGAGGCCTTCGACGTCACCCGGCCAGTTGTCCACTTCGGTGGTGGTGGTGAGCTGACCGCCAGGCTGGATGCCGGTAATGACCACGGGTTTGAGGTTGGCGCGCGCGGCGTACACGGCGGCGCTATAACCGGCAGGGCCGGAACCCAGGATGATCACGCGTGAATGCTTGACTTCGCTCATAAAAAAACCCCATAAGCCTTTGTCACAAAAGAGAATGCGTGCTCCAATTGAGCCGCATGGAAGCTGCTGGCGGCTATGCTACACCGAAGCAGGGCAAGTGCGGGAGCTTGGCAATTGGCCTGAGCACCAGGCAGGCCCTACAATAGGCCGCTTCCGCGATCAATCATCAGATGGACGCGCCCAGGGCGCAGGAAATGGCTGTTTTGAAGAATTCCACCACCCAGACTATCGATTGGCGTCAGAAACTTCAGTATCGACTGAAGGAAGGCGCCTTGATCGCCCTGGGCGCTATGTGCCTGTACCTGCTGATGGCACTGTTGACCTACAACGCCGCCGATCCGGCCTGGGACAACAGCGTGCAGGTCGAGCGCATCATCAACGCAGGTGGCAGCATCGGCGCCTGGCTCTCCAGCGCGCTGTTCGGTGCGCTGGGCTATTTCGCCTACATCTTCCCGTTGCTGCTGGCGGCCAAGACCTGGCAGGTGTTCCGCACCCGTAACCAACCCTGGCACTGGAATGGCTGGCTGTTTTCCTGGCACAGCATCGGCCTGGTGTTCCTGATTCTCTCTGGCGCCGCGCTCGGCGACATCCATTTCGCGGCGGATGCCGGCATGCAGGGCTCCGGTGGCGGCATGCTGGGCGCCAGCCTGGGCGATCTGGCCGTGCATGCGCTGAACGTACAAGGCAGCACTCTGGTATTCCTGGCCCTGTTCCTCTTTGGCCTGACCGTGTTCACCGACCTGTCCTGGTTCCGCGTGATGGACCTGACCGGCAAGATCACCCTCGATCTGATCGAGCTGATCCATGGCGCCATCACCGGCTGGTGGAATGCCCGCAGCGAACGCAAGCAGATGGTCGCGCAACTGCGTGAACTGGACGACCGCGTCATCGAAGTGGCCGCGCCCGTGGTCGCTGACCGCCGCGAACAGGCCAAGGTCAAGGAGCGCCTGCTCGAACGCGAAGAGTCGCTGAGCAAGCACATGAGCGAGCGCGACAAGCGCCCGGCACCGGTGATCACGCCGCCTGCGCCGCCCAAGGCGGCGGAGCCGAGCAAGCGCGTGCTCAAGGAGAAACAGGCGCCGCTGTTCGTCGATAGCGCCATCGAGGGTAGCCTGCCGCCGATTTCCATCCTCGATGTCGCCGAGAAGAAGCAGAAGCAGTATTCGCCCGAGTCGCTCGAGGCCATGTCGCGCCTGCTGGAAATCAAGCTCAAGGAGTTTGGCGTCGAGGTGGTGGTGGAGTCCGTGCATCCGGGCCCGGTGATCACCCGTTTCGAAATTCAGCCCGCTGCCGGCGTCAAGGTCAGCCGCATCTCCAACCTGGCCAAGGACCTGGCGCGCTCGATGGCCATGGTCAGCGTACGCGTGGTCGAGGTGATTCCCGGCAAGACCACCGTGGGCATCGAGATACCCAACGAAGACCGGCAGATCGTGCGCTTCTCCGAAGTGCTGTCGTCGAGCGAGTACGACGATGCCAAGTCGCCGGTCACCCTGGCCCTCGGGCACGACATCGGCGGACGTCCGGTGATCGCCGACCTGGCCAAGATGCCGCACCTGCTGGTGGCCGGTACCACGGGTTCCGGTAAGTCGGTGGGGGTCAACGCGATGATCCTGTCGGTCCTGTTCAAGTCCACGCCGGAAGAGGCGCGGATGATCATGATCGACCCGAAGATGCTTGAGCTGTCGATCTACGAAGGCATTCCACACCTGTTGTGCCCGGTCGTGACCGACATGAAGGAGGCCGCCAATGCGCTGCGCTGGTCGGTGGCCGAGATGGAACGCCGTTACAAGCTGATGGCGGCGATGGGCGTGCGCAACCTGGCGGGCTTCAACCGCAAGGTCAAGGACGGCATCGAGGCCGGCACGCCGCTGACCGATCCACTGTTCCGTCGCGAAAGCATGGAAGACGAGCCGCCGCTGCTCAAGCCGTTGCCCACCATCGTGGTGGTGGTCGACGAATTCGCCGACATGATGATGATCGTCGGCAAGAAGGTGGAAGAGCTGATCGCGCGTATCGCCCAGAAGGCGCGGGCCGCGGGCATTCACCTGATCCTGGCGACCCAGCGCCCTTCGGTGGACGTGATCACCGGCCTGATCAAGGCCAACATTCCGACCCGCATGGCGTTCCAGGTGTCGAGCAAGATCGACTCGCGCACCATTCTCGACCAGGGTGGCGCCGAGCAGCTGCTGGGGCATGGTGACATGCTCTATCTGCCGCCCGGCACCGGCCTGCCGATCCGCGTGCATGGCGCCTTCGTCTCCGACGATGAAGTGCACCGTGTGGTCGAGGCCTGGAAGCAGCGCGGCTCGCCCGACTACATCGAGGACATCCTCGCGGGCGTCGAGGAGGGCGGTGGCAGCGGCTTCGAAGGCGGTGGTGGCGAAGGCGGCGAGGGCAGCGAGGAAGATCCGCTGTACGACGAAGCCGTCAACTTCGTGCTGGAAAGCCGTCGTGCTTCCATCTCTGCAGTGCAGCGCAAGCTGAAGATCGGCTACAACCGCGCCGCGCGGATGATCGAGGCGATGGAGATGGCCGGCGTGGTCAGTTCGATGAACACCAACGGTTCACGCGAGGTCATCGCGCCCGGGCCGTCGCGCGACTGACTTCGGCATCTCACGGACAAACCGCCCGATTCGCGGTCTACAAGATTCCACGGTCGTTCATGCGGCCGAGCAATGCGAGGTGCGGAGTCACCTCGCCATCCTCACACGGACTAAAGGGGTTCCTATGCGTGTTATTCGCCTGCTGATGCTGGCTGTTCTGAGTTTTACCCTGCTGACTGCCCAGGCTGACGAAGAGGCGGCCACCCAGCGCCTGACCGAGCTGCTCAACCAGGCGCAGACCATCAGTGCGCGCTTTTCGCAACTGACGCTCGATGCCAGTGGCACCCAGTTGCAGGAAACCGCCGGGCAACTGGTGCTCAAGCGCCCGGGGCTGTTCCGCTGGCATACCGACCAGCCGATGGAGCAGCTGCTGGTGTCCAACGGCAAGAAGGTCTGGCTGTACGACCCGGACCTGGAGCAGGTGACCGTGCAGACCCTCGACCAGCGCCTGACCCACACCCCGGCGCTGCTGCTCTCCGGTGACGTGTCGCAGATTCGCGAGAACTTCGATATCGACTACAAGGAAGGCGGCAACGTGGTCGACTTCATCCTCAAGCCCAAGGCCAAGGACAGCCTGTTCGACAGCCTGCGCCTGTCGTTCCGCAATCGCGTGCTCAACGACATGCAGCTGATCGACAGCATTGGTCAGCGCACCAATATCCTGTTCCTCAATGTGAAGATGAACGAGCCGGTCGACGACGGCCTGTTCAGCTTCGACATCCCGCAAGGTGCGGACGTCATCCAGGAGTAAGTGGTGGACCTGTTCGCTCGCCAACCCGTCGCGCAGCCCCTGGCTGCGCGTTTGCGTGCTACCAGCCTGGATGAATACGTCGGCCAGGAGCATGTGCTGGGGCCTGGCAAGCCGCTGCGTGAAGCGCTGGAACAGGGCGCCTTGCATTCGATGATCTTCTGGGGGCCGCCTGGGGTAGGCAAGACCACCCTGGCGCGCCTGCTGGCCAAGGTCAGCGATGCGCATTTCGAGACCATTTCGGCGGTGCTCTCCGGGGTCAAGGAGATTCGCCAGGCGGTCGAGGTGGCGCAGCAGCATGCCGCGCAATATGGCCGTCGCACCATCCTCTTCGTCGACGAGGTGCACCGTTTCAACAAGAGCCAGCAGGATGCCTTCCTGCCCTACGTCGAAGACGGCACGCTGATCTTCATCGGCGCCACCACCGAGAATCCTTCGTTCGAACTGAACAACGCGCTGCTGTCGCGCGCCCGCGTCTACGTGCTCAAGAGCCTCGACGAGGCCGCCATGCGCAAGCTGGTGGCGCGTGCGCTGAGCGACCCGAAAGGCCTGGGCGAGCGTCACCTGAGCCTGCCCGAGGAAAGCTTCGCCATGCTCATGGCCGCCGCCGATGGCGATGGCCGGCGCCTGCTCAATTTCCTCGAGAACGCCGCCGACCTGGCCGAGGATGGTGGCGAGATCGCCGTGGCCTCGCTGCACAACCTGCTGGGCGATACCCGCCGGCGATTCGACAAGGGCGGCGAAGCCTTCTACGACCAGATCAGCGCGTTGCACAAGTCCGTCCGTGGCTCCAGTCCCGATGGCGCACTGTATTGGTTGGCGCGCATGCTCGACGGCGGCTGCGACCCGGCCTACATCTGCCGGCGCATTGTCGCCATGGCCAGCGAAGACATCGGGAATGCCGACCCGCGTGCGTTGCCGTTGTGTCTGGCCGCCTGGGATGCGGTCAAGCGCCTGGGCAGTCCCGAGGGCGACCTGGCGCTGGCGCAGGCGGTGACTTACCTCGCCTGCGCAGCGAAGAGCAACGCGGTGTATCTGGGGATCAAGGCAGCCAAGCAGGATGTCGCCGAGTTCGGCTCGCTGGAGGTGCCACTGCACCTGCGCAATGCGCCGACCAAGCTGATGCAGCAGCTCGGTTATGGCGAGGAATACCGCTACGCCCACGATGAGCCCAATGCCTACGCCGCTGGCGAAGTGTATTTCCCGGATGAAATGGAGCCGCGCGAGTATTACCAGCCGGTGCCGCGAGGCCTGGAGTCGAAGATTCGCGAGAAGCTCAAGCACCTGCGCAGCCTGGATTCCAGCAGCACCCGACAAAGGAGAAAGAGATGATTCGTGTGGCGCTTGCCGTGGCGGCAGGGGGGGCTGTCGGTTCGCTGATGCGCTTTCTGGTGGCCAGCTGGGTCGCCGGCAACTGGCCGCGGCACTTCTACCTGGCCACGCTCACCGTCAACGTGCTGGGTTGCCTGTTGATCGGTCTGCTGTCCGGCCTGTTCCTCACCCGTACCGACCTGCCACTGGAGCTGCGCACCGGGCTGATCACCGGCGTGCTGGGTGGCTTCACCACGTTTTCGTCCTTCAGCCTGGAGATCATGAAGCTGATGGAGGGCGGGCGCGCACCCGAAGCCTTCGGCTATCTGGCCTTCAGCATCCTTGGCGGTCTGCTGGCAGCCTGGGCCGGCCTGAGTCTGGCCCGATTGGCATCCTGACCCGTTAAGGCTTTACACTCCACAACCCGCGCCAGCTTGCTGGTCATTAACCATTTCGCCGATGTATTGAGACCCGAACATGCTCGACTCCAAACTCGTCCGCACGCAACTCACCGAAATCGCCGAGCGCCTCGCCACCCGTGGCTTCGCACTCGACGTCGCCCGCTTCGAGGCCCTGGAGAGTCAGCGCAAGTCGGTGCAGGTGCGCACCGAACAATTGCAGGCCGAGCGTAACAGTCGTTCCAAGTCCATTGGCCAGGCCAAGGCGCGCGGTGAAGACATCGCGCCGCTGCTGGCGGAAGTGGACCAGATGGGCAGCGACCTGGAAGCCGGCAAGCGCGAGCTGGACGCGATCCAGAGCGAGCTGGACAACCTGCTGCTGAACATCCCCAACCTGCCGCACGAATCCGTGCCGGTCGGCGCCGACGAGGACGAGAACGTCGAGGTCGCGCGCTGGGGTACGCCGCGCAGCTTCGACTTCGAGGTCAAGGATCACGTCGCCCTGGGCGAGCAGCACGGCTGGCTGGACTTCGAGACCGCCGCCAAGCTCTCCGGAGCCCGTTTCGCCCTGCTGCGCGGCCCCATCGCGCGCCTGCACCGTGCCCTGGCGCAGTTCATGATCAACCTGCACACCGGCGAGCACGGCTACGAAGAGGCCTACACCCCGTATCTGGTGCAGGCACCGGCGCTGCAGGGCACCGGCCAGCTGCCGAAGTTCGAGGAAGACCTGTTCAAGATCGCCCGTGAAGACCAGGCCGATCTGTACCTGATTCCGACCGCCGAAGTGTCGCTGACCAATATCGTCGCCGGCGAAATCCTCGACGCCAAGCAGCTGCCGCTGAAGTTCGTCGCCCACACGCCGTGCTTCCGCAGCGAGGCAGGGGCCTCCGGCCGCGATACGCGCGGCATGATTCGCCAGCACCAGTTCGACAAGGTCGAGATGGTGCAGGTCGTGGAGCCGTCGACTTCCTTCGAGGCGCTGGAAGGCATGACGGCCAATGCCGAGCGCGTGCTGCAGCTGCTCGAGCTGCCGTATCGCAAGCTGGCACTGTGCACCGGCGACATGGGTTTCTCTGCGGTCAAGACCTACGACCTGGAGGTCTGGGTGCCGAGCCAGGACAAGTACCGCGAGATTTCCTCCTGCTCCAACTGTGGCGACTTCCAGGCGCGCCGCATGCAGGCGCGTTACCGCAACCCGGAAACCGGCAAGCCGGAGCTGCTGCACACGCTCAATGGTTCCGGCCTGGCCGTGGGCCGCACCCTGGTCGCGGTGCTGGAGAACTACCAGCAGGCCGACGGCAGCATTCGCGTGCCCGAGGTACTCAAGCCCTACATGGGTGGTATCGAAGTGATCGGCTGAGCCGGTCATCGCGATGCATGGAACGGGGCGGCACGGCTGCCCCGTTTTCAATGGCGGCAGGGTGTGCACGACGCATTCTGCGAACCGACCTCCGCTGAGGCTGACCTGATGCAATTTCTTCCGCTGTTCCACAAGCTGCAGGATCGCCCGGTACTGGTGATCGGCGGTGGTGAGGTCGCGCTGCGCAAGGCGCGCCTGCTCAGTGATGCCGGTGCGCGCTTGCGTGTCGTTGCGCCCGAGGTGCGCAGCGAGCTGCAGGAGCTGGCTGGCTCGGCCGGCATCTTCCTGCGCGGCTATGCGAGCAGCGACCTGCAGGGCGTGGCCCTGGTCATCGCGGCGACCGACGACGAAACGCTCAACGCGCAGGTGTCCGCCGAAGCCCAGGCGCTCGGTATTCCGGTCAACGTCGTCGATGCGCCGTCGCTGTGCAGTGTGATCTTCCCGGCGATCGTCGATCGTTCGCCGCTGATCGTTGCCGTCAGCAGTGGTGGTGATGCGCCGGTACTGGCGCGACTGATCCGAGCCAAGATCGAGACCTGGATTCCTGCCAGCTATGGACAACTGGCCAACTTGGGCAAGCGCTTTCGCGAGCGGGTCAAACAGATGTTCCCCGATGTGCAGCAGCGCCGGGTGTTCTGGGAGGATGTCTTCCAGGGGCCGATTGCCGAGAGCGTCTTCGCTGGCAAACCGGAGGCGGGCGAGCGTCTTCTGCAGGAGCGCCTGGCCGGCGCCGCGCCGCGAGCCCTGGGCGAGGTCTATCTGGTCGGTGCCGGTCCCGGTGATCCGGACCTGCTGACCTTCCGTGCGCTGCGCCTGATGCAGCAGGCTGATGTGGTGCTCTACGACCGCCTGGTGGCGCCAGCCATCATCGAGTTGTGCCGCCGCGATGCCGAACGCATCTACGTGGGCAAGCGCCGCGCCGATCATGCGGTGCCGCAGGAGCAGATCAACCAGCTGCTGATCGACCTGGCCAGGCAGGGCAAGCGCGTATTGCGCCTGAAAGGGGGCGACCCGTTCATCTTCGGCCGTGGCGGCGAGGAAATCGAGCAACTGGCCGCGGAGGACATTCCCTTCCAGGTGGTGCCAGGCATCACCGCCGCGTCGGGTTGCGCCGCCTATGCGGGCATTCCGTTGACCCACCGCGATCATGCGCAGTCGGTCCGCTTCGTCACGGGGCACCTCAAGGATGGCAGCAGCAATCTGCCATGGAAGGACCTGGTGGCCCCAGGGCAGACGCTGGTGTTCTACATGGGCCTGGTGGGGTTGCCCGCCATCTGCGAGCAACTGATTGCCCACGGTCGTTCGGGCGCAACGCCGGCGGCTCTGGTGCAGCAGGGCACCACGCAGAATCAGCGGGTGTTCACCGGCACCCTGGACAGCTTGCCGCAACTGGTGGCCGAGCATGAAGTGCATGCGCCGACCCTGGTCATCGTCGGTGAGGTGGTCACCTTGCGTGACAAGCTGGCCTGGTTCGAGGGCGCGCAGGGCCACGTCTGATACTGGGGTGGATCGCGCTTCATCGATCCACCGTGGCTGGGTTTCGGTGGATGAAAACAGCCTCATCCACCCTGCGGCCTAGCGCTCGGTTTTTTGCCACACGCCCTTGCCCGGCAGGCGCTGACGATCGTGCGTGCGCATGAAGTCCTGTTGCGGCCCCTTGGGCACCACGCCCGTCGGGTTGATGGTGGCGTGGCTGGCGTAGTAGTGCGACTTGATATGGGTGAAGTCCACCGTCTCGCTGACGCCGGGCCACTGGTAGAGCTCGCGCAGCCAGTTGGACAGGTTCGGGTAGTCTTCGATGCGCTTCAGGTTGCACTTGAAGTGGCCGTGGTAGACGGCGTCGAAGCGGATCAGCGTGGTGAACAGGCGGATGTCGGCTTCGGTCAGGTAATGCCCGGCCAGATAGCGTTGTCCGTCTAGCAGCGTTTCGAGCTCATCGAGCATGTCGAACAGCTCGTCGAAGGCCTCTTCGTAGGCCTCCTGGGTAGTGGCGAAGCCTGCGCGATAGACGCCGTTGTTCACCGCCGGGTAGATGCGCTCGTTGAGCTGATCGATGCGCTCGCGCAGTGGCTCGGGGTGGAAATCCAGGTCGTTGCCGCTCAGGCCGTCGAATGCGTCGTTGAACATGCGGATGATTTCCGACGACTCGTTGCTGACGATGCCGCCGGTTTGCTTGTCCCATAGCACCGGCACGGTGACGCGCCCGCTGTAATGACGGTCGTCCGCCGTGTAGCGCTGATGCATGTAGGTGAGATTGTCGAGGTGATCGCCGCTGGAGCCGAAGTCGCGATCGAAGGTCCAGCCCTGTTCGCGCATCAGCCAGCTGACCACCGACACATCGATCAGCGATTCGAGCCCTTTGAGCTTGCGCAGGATCAGGGTGCGATGCGCCCAGGGGCAGGCCAGCGAAACGTACAGGTGGTAGCGGCCGGCCTCGGCCTTGAAACCGGCATCGCCACTTGGCCCCGCGCCGCCGTCGGCGGTCACCCAGTTGCGCCGCTGCGCGCTTTCGCGCTGGAAGCGTCCGCCGCTGCCGGTGTCATACCACTGGTCGTGCCAGCGCCCATCGATCAACAAGCCCATGACGCCTGCCTCCGTTTTGAATGAAACTGGAGTCTATCGTCACCGGCTCGATTGAAGCGTTGAAAAAGCTGGCTCAATCCATCGAAGAGATTGATTGAAGGCGAGCGTCCCAGCGCATCTTCGCCTGGGCGAAGGCGTCCTCGCGCGCCAGACCAAGGCCGCGCAGCGCGGTGGCCATGGTGGCGATGACCGCCAGATAGCCATAGGCATCCTCCTGCTCGCCGTGCCAGAAGGCCTTCAGCCGTGCCGGGTCGAGGCTGTCCGGCTTGACGTGGCGCTGCGCCGAGAGCGCTGGCCATTCCTCATCCCAGTTCTCGCCATTGGCGGTGCCATAGAGGTGGCAGGCCGAATCCGGGTTGGCCTCGATCTCGCCCCCTTCGCCCTTGATCACGATGGCGCAATCCCCCAGCAGGCGACTGGTTTCGCGATGCACGGCCTGGTAACCGGGATGGAAGATGCTTTGCAGGCCGCAGCGCGCGCCGAGCGGGTTGATCACGCGGGCCAGGGAGTGGAGCGGTGAGCGCAGGCCGAGCGTGTTGCGCAGGTCGATCATGCGCTGCAGCGCTGGCATCCAGTCGCCCAGGTAGCCGTAGGCCAGGTGCTGCTGGTCCAGCGCCTGCTGCACCGACTGCCAGTCATGGCAGCGGGGTATCTCCAGGAGGGCCAGGAGCTGCTCGGTATACAGGCGTCCGGCGGTGTGGGCGCCGCCGCCGTGCATGAAGATGCGCACGCCGCTGTTCGCCAGGGCCTTGGCTGCCAGCAGGTACCAGGGCAGGTGGCGTTTCTTGCCGGCGTAGCTGGGCCAGTCCAGATCGACCTGGATAGCCGGGGCAGCCAGTCGCGGACGAATCGCCTCGGTGAAGCCGGCGAGCTCCTCGGCGCTTTCTTCCTTGTGCCGCAACAGCATCAGGAAGGCACCAAGCTGGGTGTCCTCGACCTTGTCATCGAGCAGCATGCCCATGGCCTCGCGTGCTTCCTCGCGGGTCAGGCCGCGAGCGCCACGCTTGCCCTTGCCGAGGATGCGCACGAACTGGGCGAAAGGGTGTTCGGCGGGAGTGATCAGGTTCATAGGCAATTGGTCGGTTTGGGCAGGCCGGCCAGCTTGGCCGCCAGCTTGGCAGGCGTGCCCTTGAACAGGCGATTGAGGTGCAGGCTGTTGCCTTTCTCCGGGCCCAGCTTCAGGGCCACGTACTTGATCAGCGGGCGATTGGCCGGCGACAGCTGGAACTCGTCGTAGAAGGCGCGCAGCAGCTGGAGGATTTCCCAGTGCTCGGCACTCAGTTGCAGCTCCTCGGTCTCCGCCAGGGCCTCGGCCACCGGGCCCGACCAATCCTGCAGGTCGACCAGGTAGCCGTCCTTGTCCAGGGCGATATGCTGTCCAGCGACGTTCAGCGTGTTCATAGCCAGCTGTTGACCTTGGCGTAGCGGGTGCAGAGTTCGACGAAGCCCGGATAGTCCACGGCCTGTACGCGTTCGGGGGGCAGCAGGTCGCGCGCGGCGAGGTCTTCGTCCAGGGCGTAGAGCGCGACGCTGGCGGGCATCAACTGCAGCGCCTGCAGGTTGGCGGTTGCGGGCTGCAAGGCGTAGACCGCATCGCCACAGAGCAGCAGGGCGTCCTGGGCGCCGAGCAGGCGCAGGCAACTGGCCAGGCGGCTGTCGGCGAATGGCGAATGAGAAAGAATGTGCAGGGTGGCCATCAGACTGTGATCACCTGGTCGTAACGGTCGAGGAGGGCGGTCAGCGCGCTGTCGTCGAGCCGCTGCACCGCCAGATTCAGTTCGTTGCCGGCGAGGCCGCGTTCGGCGAGGCTGCGCTCGCTGGCGTACAGGTCCTCTACGCCAAACATCGGCAGCGCCTGCAGGTTGGCGCCGAGGTCTTTCTGCTGCAGTGCGCCGGGCTGCTGGCCCTGGCTCAGCTGAAACACGCCATCGTCGAGAAACAGCATGCCAATCGGCAGGTCGAACGCGCCGCCGGCCAGGGCGATGTCCAGCGCCTCACGGGCACCTGGGCCGCTCCAGGGCGCCTGGCGGCTGATGATCAGCAGCGACTTGCTCATTCACTGGCCTCCGAAGCAGATCAGTCGATCGGCCTGCTGTGCGGCTTCATGCAACTGGCCGAGTCCGGACAGCTCCCACGGCGCCTCCAGGTTGGCCGCAGGGCGCGAATAGCGTTGCGCTTCCTCGTCGTTGAGCACGCCACGGCGCAGTGCTGCGGCGATGCACACCACAGCGTCCAGGCCGTTGCCGGTGACGAACTCACGCCACTCCCCGGGCAGGTCCAGCTCATCCTGCGGGGTGACGACATTGCTGGCGGCGCTGTGTACGCCGTCCTGATAGAAGAACAGGCGGACGATTTCATGGCCGCCAGCCAGCGCAGCCTGGGCAAAGCGCAGCGCGCGCCGTGAGGCAGGCAGGTGAGGAGCGGCGAACAGGGCGATGGCAAACTTCATGGGGCGTCCGGCGAAGCGAAAAACAGTCGCAATGATAAGGCCAGGGGCCTGCGGCGCACAAAGTCGAGTGGATAAAAAAGAAAAGCCCGCCGAAGCGGGCTCGAAGGGGGACGAAAGCCTATCAGTCGTCGCCGCCCATGATGCCGAAGATCTGCAGCAGGCTGACGAACAGGTTGTAGATCGATACGTACAGGCTGATGGTGGCCATGATGTAGTTACGCTCGCCACCGTGGATGATGGCGCTGGTCTGGTACAGGATGCAGGCCGAAGAGAACAGCACGAAACCAGCGCTGATCGCCAGCTGCAGGCCGCTGATCTGGAAGAAGAAGCCGGCCACCATGGCGCCGAGCAGGACGAACACGCCGGCGGTGATGAAACCGCTGAGGAAGCTCATGTCCTTGCGGGTGGTCAGCACGTAGGCGGACAGGCCGCAGAACACCAGGGCGGTCATGGAGAACGCCGAACTGATCAGTTCCGCGCCGTTGGCCATGCCCAGGTAGCGGTTGAGAATCGGGCCGAGGGTGTAGCCCATGAAGCCGGTCAGGGCGAGGGTGGAAACCAGGCCCCAGGCGGAATCACGCAGCTTGTAGGTGAGGAAGAACAGGCCGTAGAAGCCGATCAGCACCACGAAGAAGCTCGGGTAAGGCAGGTTGGCGCGCTGGCTGAAGAATGCCACCAGGCCGCTGAACGCCAGGGTGATGGCCAGCAGGCCGTAGGTGTTGCGCAACACCTTGCTGACTTCCTGTTGCTCAGCCTGCGAATGATTGATGACGTAGTCTTGCTCTTGCATGGCGACGCTCCTGTGGCACAAGGATTCCGTTACTCGAATGCCCGGATCATAGCAGAGCCGATCCCTGTGCCAAGACAGAGAGTTTGACAGTGTGTTGCGTTCCGGTAAGATTGCCGCCCGCACTGAGGCGGAGCTTCGAGACAGCGGTCTCGAACCCTCCGTAGAAAGAATCTGGAAGCGTGGCCGAGTGGTTTAAGGCAACGGTCTTGAAAACCGTCGATGGGCAACTATCCGTGAGTTCGAATCTCACCGCTTCCGCCATTTCCCTGTATTGCCCTGAGCAATTCCCGATCTTAATCTGACGCTTGCTTTTTGACTCCCGTGCGTCAAGCTAGGTCAGTCCCTGGCTTTTTTGCTAAGGTGGCCGGCAAGTTCAACCTCACCGTCGCTGCACGGTGGCTGACAAGGTGCAACGAGGTGGCGATTGATTAAGGTGCTGGTGGTCGACGATCACGATCTGGTTCGCACGGGTATCACGCGCATGCTTGCTGACATCGACGGCTTGCAGGTCGTCGGTGAGGCCTGCACCGGTGAGGAAGCCTTGCTCAAGGTTCGTGAACTCAAGCCGGACGTGGTGCTGATGGACGTCAAGATGCCTGGCATCGGCGGCCTGGAAGCCACACGCAAACTGATGCGCAGCCACCCCGATATCAAGGTGGTCGCCGTCACCGTCTGCGAAGACGATCCGTTCCCGACCCGCCTGCTGCAGGCTGGCGCCGCCGGCTACCTGACCAAGGGTGCAGCGCTCGACGAGATGGTTCAGGCCATCCGCCTGGTGTTCGCCGGGCAGCGCTACATCGACCCGCAGATCGCCCAGCAAATGGCGCTGAAGTCCTTCCAGCCGCAGAGCAATGGCTCGCCGTTCGACCTGTTGTCCGAGCGCGAAATCCAGATCGCCCTGATGATCGCCAATTGCCACAAGGTGCAGAACATCTCGGACAAGCTCTGCCTGTCGCCGAAGACCGTCAATACCTACCGGTATCGCATCTTCGAGAAGCTCTCCATCACCAGCGATGTCGAGTTGGCACTGCTGGCTGTGCGCCACGGCATGGTCGACGCCGCCAACTAGCCGATGTCCGCTCCGTTCGATTCGAGTGCCTTCCTCGCGACCTGTAGCGGTCGCCCTGGCGTCTATCGCATGTTCGATGGCGAGGCGCGCCTGTTGTACGTGGGCAAGGCGAAGAATCTCAAGAAACGCCTCGCCAGCTACTTTCGCAAGACCGGCCAGGCACCGAAGACCGCCGCGCTGGTCGCGCGCATCGCGCAGATCGAAACCACCATCACCGCCAACGAAACCGAGGCGCTGCTGCTCGAGCAGACGCTGATCAAGGAATGGCGGCCGCCCTACAACATCCTGCTGCGCGACGATAAGTCCTATCCCTACGTATTCCTGTCCGATGGCGACTTCCCGCGCCTGGGCATCCATCGCGGTGCGAAGAAGGCCAAGGGTCGCTACTTCGGCCCCTATCCCAGTGCGCTGGCCATCCGTGAAAGTCTCAGCCTGCTGCAGAAGACCTTTCTCGTCCGCCAATGCGAGGACAGTTACTACAAGAACCGCACGCGTCCCTGCCTGCAGTACCAGATCAAGCGCTGCAAGGGGCCCTGCGTGGGCCTGGTAAGCCCTGAGGAATATGCAGAGGACGTGCGCCACTCGGTGATGTTTCTCGATGGGCGCAGCAATGCCCTGAGCGAGGAGCTGTCCGTCAGCATGGAAAAAGCCTCCATGGCTCTGGAGTTCGAGCGCGCGGCCGAACTGCGTGACCAGATCGCCATGCTCCGGCGCGTGCAGGATCAGCAGAGCATGGAGGGCGGCACCGGGGATGTCGACGTGGTTGCGGTCATGCTCAACCCGGGCGGCGCATGCGTGCACCTGATCAGCGTTCGCGGTGGCCGGGTGCTGGGCAGCAAGAACTTCTTCCCTCAGGTAGCCATCGAGGAGGAGGGGGGCGATGTGCTGATGGCCTTCCTCGCCCAGTACTACCTGGGTAATGCGGAACGCGACCTGCCGAGCGAGCTGATCGTCAACGTGCAGCATGAGGATTTCGCCACGCTCGTCGAGGCGATAGAGTCGCTGCGGGGACGCAGCCTGACGATCAGTCATCGGGTGCGGGCGACCCGGGCACGCTGGCAGCAGCTGGCCGTTACCAATGCCGAGCAGGCGCTGGCTGCACGCCTGGCCAATCGCGAGCACATGACCGAGCGTTTCGAGGCCCTGGCGACGGTGCTGGAGATGGATGAGCCGCCGCAGCGCATGGAGTGCTTCGACATCAGCCACTCCAGCGGTGAGGCGACGGTCGCCTCCTGCGTGGTGTTCGGCCCCGAGGGCCCGCTGAAGTCCGACTATCGGCGCTTCAATATCGAAGGCGTCACCGCAGGCGACGACTACGCGGCGATGCACCAGGCGCTGACCCGGCGCTTCAGCAAGATCAAGGATGGCGAAGGCAAGCTGCCCGACGTGCTGCTGGTGGACGGCGGCAAGGGCCAGCTGGCCATGGCCCGTGAGGTGTTGCAGGAACTGGCCGTGCCCGACCTGATCCTGCTGGGCGTGGCCAAGGGCACCACGCGCAAGCCTGGCCTCGAAGTGCTGTACCTGAACGACGCGGCACATGAGTTCACCTTGCCCGGCAATTCGCCGGCGTTGCACCTGATCCAGCAGATCCGCGACGAATCCCACCGCTTCGCCATCACCGGGCATCGCGCGCGCCGCGGCAAGGCCCGGCGTACCTCCACCCTCGAGGAGGTTGCGGGTATCGGGCCCAAGCGGCGGCGTGAGTTGCTCAATCATTTCGGCGGCCTGCAGGAGCTCTCGCGCGCCAGCGCCGAAGAAATCGCCAAAGCACCCGGAATCAGTAAAAAGCTCGCTGAGTTGATTTATGCGACCCTGCACAGCGAGTAGAATGCTCGCTCACCTCGCAGCCTAGTTGTGCCGATGAACATCCCCAACTTGCTTACCGTGCTCCGGGTCGCGCTGATCCCGGTTTTCATCCTGCTGTTCTATTTGCCATTCTCCTGGAGCTACTGGGCAGCCAGCGGCGTTTTCGCGATTGCCGCTGCGACCGACTGGCTCGATGGCTACCTGGCACGGCGCTGGGAGCAGGGCACGCCATTCGGTGCCTTCCTCGATCCGGTCGCGGACAAGCTGATGGTGGCTGTCGCGCTGGTGCTGCTTGCGGCCGAGCACTCCAATCTCTGGCTGACGCTCGCTGCGGCGATCATCATCGGCCGCGAGATCGTGGTCTCCGCCTTGCGTGAATGGATGGCCGAGCTGGGCGCCCGTGCCCAGGTGGCGGTGTCCAACCTGGGCAAGTGGAAGACGGCGGCGCAGATGCTGGCGTTGGTCATCCTGCTCGGTAACCCGCCACAGTTCACCTTCTGGGTCATCGTCGGTTACGTGCTGCTGGTCATTGCTGCCGTGCTGACTCTGTGGTCGATGCTGCAGTATCTGTTGGCCGCCTGGCCGCACCTCAGCACCACCTCGGAAAAGAAATAAGTTTTTTTGAATCAAAGGGTTGACGTCGCGATTCGATTCTATAGAATGGCGCCCGTCGACAAGACAAGCGGGAATAGCTCAGTTGGTAGAGCACGACCTTGCCAAGGTCGGGGTCGCGAGTTCGAGTCTCGTTTCCCGCTCCAGTTTTACACGAGTCGCCAAGGCGGCTCGTTTGATTTAAGGCTGAGTTGCAGAGTGGTTATGCACCGGATTGCAAATCCGTGAACGCCGGTTCGATTCCGACCTCAGCCTCCAATCCAAAGGCCTCGTAGATCAACGATTTACGAGGCCTTTTTCATTCTCCATGGCACCTTTTGCGTGCCTTGCGAGGACGTGGAGGGCTGTATATAGTCCAGCCCTTCGCACAGCGCTACCGCCCGAATGGCGAAATCGGTAGACGCAGGAGACTTAAAATCTCTCGCCAGTAATGGCGTGCCGGTTCGAGTCCGGCTTCGGGCACCAATGACATGTTTTCAGATGCTCCCACATGACTCTGAAACCCAAGTAAACCGGCCTCTGTAGCCGGTTTTTTTGTGCCTGTATGTTCCCGCATGCGTCTGTACATATACCTATTTTAGGTATACGTTTGGGTATACGTCGGTTCGATTGAGGATCGTATACCCATGGCGCGCACCGTTACTCCACTCTCTGACGCCAAGTGCGAGGCCGCCAAGCCGCGCGAGAAGGATTACACCTTGTTCGACGGCCAGGGCCTGTTCCTGCTGGTCAAGGCCAACGGCAGCAAGGTCTGGCGCTTCAAGTTCACCAGGCCGAGCGGGAAGGGCGGGCTGGCCACCTTTGGCAGCTATCCTGCCCTGAGCCTGAAGGCTGCCCGGGTGCGTCGTGCTGAGGCGCTGGAGCTATTGGCTAATGGCATAGACCCCATCGAGAACGCCAGGCAGGTGAGGGCAGCGGCAGTCGCTGCAACCACCAATACCTTCAAGGCTGTTGGCCTGGAGTGGCACGCAGCAGGCGCCCGCAAGTGGTCGAAGGATCACGCCGCCAAGGTGCTGACCCGTCTGGAACAACACCTGTTCCCGGTACTGGGTGATCGCTCTGTCGCCGACCTGAAGGTGCGTGACCTAATCCAGCCCCTCAAGTCCGCCGAGAAGAATGACCACCTCGAGCTGGCCGGTCGGCTGCGTCAGTACATCGACGGCATCATGCGCTACGCCGTTCAGCATGGGCACATCGACAGCAACCCAGCTCGTGACCTACAGGGCGTCACTGCCACGCGTAAGGCGGCGCACAGGCCCGCATTGCCCCTGGAACGCTTGCCCGAGCTGCTGCAGCGTATCGACGACTACAAGGGGCGCCCGCTGACCCGGCTGGCCGTAGGGCTAACGCTGCTGGTCTTCATCCGCTCCAGTGAGCTGCGCTTTGCTCGCCGCCAAGAGGTCGACTCACACAACAGTCTGTGGACGATCCCTGCCGAGCGTGAGGCTATCGACGGCGTGAAGCACTCCAGCCGCGGCGCCAAGATGCGTACCCCGCACCTCGTGCCCCTGAGCCGTCAGGCCCTGGATCTGCTGGTCCAGGTCGACCAGCTGTCCGGTCGCTATGAGCTGCTGTTCCCAGGTGATCACTACCACCACAAACCCATG
>CEUI01008427.1_pt1 | contig 41788 bp, 49 predicted proteins | sample 531411 | NCBI WGS metagenome assembly CEUI01 (sample SAMEA2622841, study PRJEB7988) | marine metagenome | isolation source: saline water (ENVO:00002010), including
CATTAACTACATTGAGGAGGGGAAATGATAATAACATTGGCAGTATTATTAGTTTTAATTGGTATCAACTATTACTTACTAACACATTGGAGGAGATAAAATGCAAGAACAACTAGGAAACGTATTACTAGCCGTCGTAATAGTAGTCATATACGGCTCTCTAATAACTTTACTCTATGGGTCGTTTAGAGATATATTCATTCCCGATACTATTGAAATGTGGAACAAGTTTATGAGAAGATTTAAATAAGATTTACGTCGTCTCTCTCTCGACACGAAGAGGGTGTCTGGCAGGTGATGAACTTGCTAGCACCCTCTTTTTTTATGTTCGCGTCTACACGCTTGCACGCCCTATCCCCCCTAGTGTTACCCCCCTTTCCCAACCACAGCAAATGCTAGCACCGAAGCCCGAACCACAGCCAACATCTTCTACCAAAAAAGGTTTTGCTTTTTTGGTACAATAGGCATAATCTAATTTCTCCTCGACAAACTCCCCAAAAAACCCTTTAAAAAGGGGAGCAAATTCTTTGTTTTCAAATTATTCTCACTAATTTTACTATTTTTTTCTATCGTAACCATCGTAACCGATTACGCTAGAGTACGGAAGGTAGGCTCTGACACTTAATGCACGCTAGAAATAGGACTTGACACTTAATGATAGTTAGTGCTATATTGTGGTAGCAACCGAGCAACTTTACTTATTTTATCTCACCTTTAGGTGAGAGATAAAATAAATAAACAAACCGAAAAGGAGCAAAATGGACTTTATAAAAGAGACTCTTAAGCAAGCAGAAGAAAACCAAGCCGACATACTTGCCGATAATGTCGAGGGTTTATTGCTTAATATTGCAGTACAATTAGAAATGTCAATGAAATTAATGAGCGTAATTACCAATGGTCAAATGCTAGAGAAATTAGGTATCAAGCAATTAAAAGATGGTATGTCATTCGCAAAGGATTTCCCATTAAGCAAAGTAATGCTATTGGAAATAACCGAGGAGATTAATAAAAATGCTCGGCTTTTAAGAGAGGTAGTTGTGTCGGAACTACCAAATGGACGACCAGACATTACTGAATATAGCGTGAATGATAATAGGTACAAAATAAGTGACCAAGCCGACGAGTTGGAAAAACAATTCACTAAACTAATTGGTCGTATTAGTAGAATGCAAGACAGAGCGATGGAAAAGGTCGGCAAGGCTCAGAAACCTAATTAATTATATCTCATCTTTAGATGAGAGATATAATTATTTAACACCCAAACCAAACGAGGAACAAATGAATCCAAACCATTTTTCAGACAAACTTGAGAACGCGTTTTCTTCGCTAGAGGATTTCACCAAATATATGGACTCCTTTAAGCAAGCCATAAAGATTGATAAAAAACTTGGCTTGGTAATGTCGATGATGATACAAAACATTGTCAGCACTTTTATTGAGGGAATAGAAATAGCAGTAAAGAACGGACACCTTGCTAAACCCTATGCCCTTATACAAATACATAGATTTGCTACTGTCCAAAAGCAAAGCGGTTCACTAGGTCACGTTTTTGATATGAACCTCAACATAACCTCGGTGGCTAGGGAATGCGGAATTATACCCGAAGGAATGTTTATAGTTGAGGGTAGTGACTCACACCCTCAAGGAGAGTTCGGTATGGCTCTAGCAGTAGAGGAAGGTGCTGATATGGAGTTAATCAAAGAGGTAACTAAGGAATTTGAAGATTTTGCTAAGTCATCGGAATTAATTGAGATGCAATCACCACAAGACTTGACAAATACTGCGAAGGCGTAAGTATGCTAGCAGACTACTTAGGAATATTTTTAATCTGCCTTGTGTTCTTGGCAGTTGTTCTAATCATCAACATAGAGGAGTTATAAAATGGCAAAAAACAAGACCATTTCAATCGAGCAAATAACAGAAAAAACCGAGTTGAGATTTACTCTCGATGAGGTTGGTGGAAAGGAACTTGCTCAAATTAGGGTATGGATTAAGGGAGATGGAGACGAGTTTATTCCTACTCGTAAAGGAGTAGCATTCCCACGGACTCATATAAAGGGTGTGTTAGAGGGAGTAACTAAACTGAAGAATCAGATAGAGGGATAATAAAAAAGACTAAAGCCGAGATAGGTCAGGTTGCCACCTCATCATAGGTAGTGTGGTCTCGGCAAATATTTTAAATCGGAGTTATAAAATGTCAGATATACAACAAGTAATAGCAGAGATACAAGCGATTCTTAAAAAGATGAAGAATAGGCAAGTCATAGGCAGAGGTAGGCGAGAGGAAATCAATAGGCTTGAATTATGCGTAGAAGCACTTGCTAGCATATCTGAAGAACTTAAGCATATAGGAATATCCCTATCAAAATATGCAAGGTGGAAAAATTATGAGTAGAGTTTATACAACATATGACCTAGAGAAATATCCAAAGGTTGAAGATATTAAAACTTATATCTTTGAGTGTATAGATGATTATGATGATTGTTATGATGTTGATGAATTACACGATGCTTTATTTAACGTAGACTATTATTTAGTAGGTAATGATGAATGTATTGATTTCTTAGGAGATGAATGGTGGGAGATACAACAATGCACAATAGTTTATATGGTAGATGAATTAGGGTATGACGAACCTAGTATGTACAAAATTATATCAGATGTAGAAAAATTGGTAAATATGTATACCTATTTAGTTGGTGGAGAATTGCTCCGCCACTACTTTACACCTCATACTGACAAGTATGATACAACAAGGGAGAATGATGAGTAAAAAATCAGAATCAGAAAAGTGTGTTATTTGTAATACAATAATATTTGACCCTATAAGAGAGGGTTGCAATCCTCAACCGATAGAGGATGATGGATATTGTTGTAAAGTGTGTGATATGGAGGTTGTAATACCGACGAGAATACAAGTGATGCTAGCACAAAAAAGGTCAGCACAAGCAAGAGCAGACCGAGAGGAGAAATAGTGAAAAAACCTAAGAAAAGTATTTACACTCTACGAGTAAGAGGTGTTTATTTATACAAGATAAAAGCAGATACAGAAAAAGAGGCTAGGCAGATTTTAGAGGAGAAAGGTGGCATTGATATAGATGGAGAACTTTTTACCGAGAGTTATGCTAACGCTCATTTAATAGCAAGAGAAGATAACAAGGAGAAAAATAGATGACACTAATAATAACAGTAGAAAAAGAAGAGCATATATCTAAGATATTACAAGTCTTAGAAGATGCTGAAATGAATGGAGTTTTAGATTTTGTTTTTAACGTACAAACAACAGTAGACCTACAAGGGGAGGAGTAACTTGAGCATAAACAATCGTAGTAAGTTTATATCTGACTATTCGGAGACAGACCCAATAAAACATCTTGAGCAATTATTAATGGATGTAAAATTGGATATTGAAGAATTTAAAAAGATGGATGAGGATAATCCCGAAGAGGAAAGATGTAAAGGAGAGAGAGATGCCTTGTCTCTATGTTTAGCATATTTGACAACGTTGTCACCTATGGCACTAGAACACCTTGCTAGAATAAATTTAAACAGAACTCATAAATTATTGGATACCTCAGACATAAATCTCAACCCACCGAAGGATGCTAGCATTTTATCTGGTACTTATTGGTGCGTTGATGACGTAAGGAACTTGTTTGGATTAGACGTAACTCATATGACCGACGATGAAATAGCAGAGGAGTTACACGGATTAACTAAATGGATGGTAGACCATATGACACAAATTGGATGGGAACATATAGAACAAAATTTTACAATAAAAGAAAAGAACGGAGACGAAGAAGAATAATCCTTTTGCAATTTACCGCAACCCGATTGTAAAAGGAGAGAGGGCAGTATCACTACTGCCCTCTTTTTTGATATGTCACATCGACCCAATAACAAAGTCGAAAGTTATGCTAGCAAGTATAGATGATTTGGTAGTTGTAGGTAAGATAATCGTAGAGCAACTTATCTCGCTATGGGAAAGGAACTCACCAACATAACTCGTTATAATTTAAACTTGTTTCTGATTATGCTCAAGAATTTTATCAGTATCTACAAGCATATCATTTAAATCTTTCATAGTAGGGAAAATCGTCTCTAATTTATTTTCATCAACAACTCTCATATCTGTTTTATATTTTTCTTCCCACCATTTTTCATCATCATACTTAGATAATGGATGAAATTGTAAAACCTCTTTCTTTGCTATCTGTGAATATCTTTTTGAATGTCCTAGAATACCTCTAATCGCTCGAATAACGTCCTTTTTTGAATAATTCCGATTCCCCCAAGCCTTTTGACATTCGTGAAGAATACGATAATCTACATCACCTAAATGAATTAATAGATTTTTAAGATGCCCACCTAAATGATTTCTTTGTTGTTTCAAAGTTTCTTTTGTCATTTTAACCTCTCAAGTTTTTTAGGCATAGGCTAGCATAATACGAAAGGAGGAGCATACTAGAATGCTAGCCTGAGATTTCTCTCTATTATTGCCTAATGTTTTAGTTCAGGTGCTACCAAACGCCAACCTGATAGCACCTGATTTTCATTTGTCATTCTCTTTTCTTTCGTCTCATATTAAGACTCATCTCCGATTTTCTCAGGCAAATCTTTGCCTTCATCGTCAAAAAGAGGTTGATTAATGTATTACTTTTCGCCTACTAATGGCAATCCCAATTCCTCTCGGATAGCATTTGCTTGTATCAGTACGTCGTCAAGTAATTTTTTTGACTCGTCTTCCATTTTCATAGATGGTTCGTGTTTTCTACACACATCATAAGTGTCAGGCGAGCAATTATTTTTTACAGTTCCACACACGGGGCAAACTTTAGTTATCTTCTTAACTGGGGCTTTTCCAGTCGTGCCGTCTGGCTTGCTAGCATCATCCTCCCAACCCTCTGCATTTAGCCAAGTTGATGCGTGAGGAATAAACTTCACTTCCTTTTCCGCCCAAGCACCTTTCAAGTGTGAGTGTAAACTATTTATTATCACATCCTTATCAACTAACTTTCTTGCTTGTACGTACTTCTTCTTAGCATCTTTCTTTCTAACGTTTCTAGGGTATAGTTTCCAAAATTCATTTTCAAACTCTATTTCTATTTCAGAAGCCATAGCCGACCCATTCTTATTCGCACGCGAACTTATGCGTTTTTCTTTTTTCCATCTCTTTTCAGCACCCTTTTTACCGCCTAGACTTTGTTGTTCTGACCTTTTATCTGCTCTCTTACGCTCTCTTTCTTGTCTAGGTTGTCTCCATACTCCGTCTTCCAACACAAAACACGCTTGTAATACTTGCCTTTTATAAGAGTTCCACGTTTCTTTATCTCTGCATTGTACTAACTTAGCAAGTTTCTCGTCATCATCAGGTAGTCCATACTCTAGCCAACTGTATGCTAGCAAGGTAATATAAACTCCCCGTAATTCCATATCCATAAAAGCAACATCTATATTCGAGAGGAAATCCCCCGCGTAAAACATAAACGCAGGCGGTTTGTTATCTGGCATCTTTCACCTTCCTCACTACATCCCACCTCGCCCATTCTTCTACATTCTCTAACTCTTTCACGAATGATTTTAAAGGCATTACGATTAAAGGTTCTTCTCTGTCCGCTTTTATTATTTGAGCATCAACCACCTGAGTATTAGGCTTTATCCATTTCGCTACTGTCTTTCTAGCCTTAACTTGGAGTCTCCACTTTTTTCCTTTGATATGTGAAACAACGTCGCACTCTTCGTGTTCTCCAAGAGCCATACCATTGCTAGCGTAGGCTCTCAGAGTTCTGTACCCTAGATTTTCTAAGATACTCACGACGAGTCTTTCGACCCTATTCCCTTTATTCTTCGAGGGATGGGTCATTAACTAGGAAATAAAGTGGTAGGTAGGTCTAGTTTGTAGCGAGCAAACTTAATCCTACTATTCTCTTTCTTAACTATTTCAGTATGGAACTTATAACCATCTTTCTTTAGGTCGCATATAATCGCCGCGAGTCTCATAGACCCGAACATCTCATACGCCTCCGCAGGGGTTATAGACTTGCCCGTCTCTAAATAATCCCTAACCTTTTCTTTTTTGGTTTTTTCTCTTTTACCATATTCTCTAATCTCGCTCATTTTATCACCTCTCCGTCAAAAGTGTCCATTACCTTATCTAGTAATTCCCCTTGTTGTTGTTTTTGTAACTCAGGGTCTATCTTAGGTGCTACTGTTTCTGCGATGCTTATTAATCCCTCTAGTTCTTCAATAGAGCAATCAACAAAGCCTTTGTTTCCAAGTTCAGAAGTCTTCAGTTCGATGAACTTCTTTACTCCCATACGCTCAGACAATCCCGTAAGAACCAATGCAAGTTCTTTCTTTTTGTTGTCTTGTGCCAAAGGAGACATACCACCATTTTTGATAGGCTTTAATGCTGAATCTTTATTAATTACCTCGCCTATACTTTTAGTCGTAGAGTCTTCCTCTGCTAGAACTTTAGGCAATGGAGTGTCCTCTATACCTCTTTCTTCATTATGCCTAGCAACATCTACCTTGTGCCTTCTGTTCTTTTCTGCTTGTGCATATTCCCTAGTTTCATCGTCTGTTTTATCACGACTTAATAACCATTCGATATAAGTGGCAGGCACTTCATCCCACGACTTCCCTTTGTGCTTTCCAAACCCTATTTTCTCAGGCGTAGAGGTGCTAGCACCGCCGCGGGAATGATTTTCTCCGCTAGCATTTTGCTGTACCAGAGCATTTGCTACTTCATCGGCTGAAGCATACTCTTCACCGCCTAAACCAATACTCGCTAATGCTCTACCGATTGCTGATGTTTCGCAGTTTTCTAATGCGGAAGTATCATTAATTCTTCCTCTGCTCCTATCTTCCTCGGCAAAACCCGTTCCAATTAAAGAAAAATCAGGTTGTATAGCATCGTTACTTACTTTGATTGTAGCCTTTACTTGGACAATATTATCTTCGTCCTTTATTATTTCAGTTCTAATCTCAGTATGAACTTTCTGCTCTTTTTTCCCGAACTCTTCATAGAAGAGACCTATTCTCTCCGCAACAGTTCTATATTCTTTTCCGTGTATATTTACGGGCATTATGCCACCTCCTTATGACCATCGTCGTCAATAGGAGAATGGTCTTGTTCTGTTATTTCGGCTGAAACAAGGGTTAGTTCAATTTCCTCAATAGTATAGCGGTCATCATCGTCACTACCTAAATTTAGTTCTCTTAAAACATAGTCGAACTCGCTTTCATCTGAAAGTTCAGCATCTAAATATCTGAACCAACTTCTTTCTAAGGTTAGTTTCTTCATTTTAACTCCTTTGTTATTGTGTTTTTACTTTAAATAGGGATTTCTCTACAATATCCCAATCCTCTGGTGTAAAACCCGTGTCTTTGACAAACTTAATTATCGCTGACTTGCTAGGTTTTCTCACTTCTTTGATTAATCCAAACTCGTTATTTTTGTCGTTCTCTTCGCACCATTCAATTAATTTCTTTTCACTACCTGAGTGGATATGTTTGGTTGATTTGCGGACAGATACAGTTCCGTTGGAAAATTTCATAGTTTTTTGTCCGTTTGATTCTAGGTATGAGCGAAGAATGTTCCTTTTATATTCTAGGTTTTTCTCGGCTTTTTTTATTTCTTGGTCGTAAAACTCAATGCTAGCCTCCCTTCGTTCTTTTAATCTATCAATATTGCCTTCAACAAATTGATAAGAATAAAGAATCTTCTCTACATTCTTATCATCCGCTACTATTTCCTTTTCGTCGTTAGGTTCAGCATACTCCCTAAAGTCACTATCATCAAAGTGCTTTTGTTCATCTTTAAATACTTTAGTATCACTTATATTTCCCATTATTATTGTTCTCCTTTTCTCTGATTAGTTTCGCTCCACATTGATTACAGAGAATATCAAAGCCGTCGTCTTTTACATCTATGGCTTGTGGATAGTGTATTGTGTCTCCCTCACATCTTTTACATCTTCCAAAATCAAATTGAAATGTTGGTAGATTCAGTTGCTCTGCTATCGTTGATGTTTGGGTTATCCATTTTTGTAATTGTTTCAAGTCTTTTACTTGAATTACTATCTTCATACTTAATTACCTCTGTTTTATTACCGATAATTTGCACCTCTCCATTATGAAGGACGACCTTTCCGTCAGCCTTATAGTGAGTTACTCCATCTATAACTACCCTAACTCCCATCGCTCCGTGTGACATAACTGTACCATATAAAGTAGAGTTCGGAACGTGAAAACTCTCTCCCTTATTAAGCGTGCAGAGGTGTATTCTTTTACTGTGTTTTGCTATCATTTCTATTCCTTATATCTTCACTCCGTGAAGAGATATAAGGAATAGAAGATACCATTCGCTTTTTGATGTAGGCATCGTAAGATGACTCTGGTATCTTCCAAGCACCGCCATCGTGAAAGCCTTGCAGTTCTCCCGACTTTAATCGACGGCGAATTGTGTAAATAGAGCAGTTAAGGATATTAGCAACCTCGCTAACGCTTAACATTTTTTCTAAGTGCATATTTTTCTCCTGTTGATTGAGTTGAACTTAGCAACGCTTACCAATACCTGTCAAGTCCTATTTTATCGTTTTCTCCAAATGCGATAAAATTGTTTTCCTAGCCTTTAAAACCTCTCCGTCAGCCATACAAACTCCGTCGTGAATATTATATGGAACAATTTGAAAAAGTCCATTTCCTTCCTGATAATGAACTAGTGCTAAACCCTGTTGCCAATCATTTCTAGTCTGGTACGCGGGAACTACTCCGTCTATGCGTGCGACTGTTCCGGGCGAGTATACCACATAAGTTTTTATTCCCCCTCTCGGATGAACTGTTCTTTGAGCCATTTCGTGTCTATGAATGTGACCTATTATTTCAGAGTTCCTAGCATCGTTTAGCATTGCTGACGCTGTTTTTCCTCCACCTTTTCGTGCTAGTTGTCCGTGGTGAACTCGAAGATTATCATTAATCCAATATTCTCCATCTGGATATGGACCGCAATACTCGACACCAAGTTCGTCAAGTGCTAGCAGAGTTGGAACAGTAAGCACCTGTCGTTCTGGTTCGTTAGCAGGTTTTAAATTATACGCGGCAACTATATTCTTAACTACCGCCTTTGCCATCCTTAGTTCGTGATTTCCCTCAATGTAAATCATTTTTTCACAATATTGTCTAAGTTCTTTTATCCACCAGTACAACTCGTTGATACTGGGTTGTGTCGTCCAATAAAACTCTGGGCTAATCATAAACTTATCCGACCATTCAGGTAGGTCTAGCATATCACCTAGCAGTATAATCTCATCTGGTTGGTGTTTTTCAGCCATTTGTAGACAAATATCCAATGCTTTTCTATCGTGAAAAGGGTCTAGGCTCCCGTCATCAAATGATTTTCTAAAACCTACTTGTGCATCAGGTATAATTAATGCCGTCCTATCCTTGCGTTTTTTTGCCTTTCTTGGTTTAGGCTTATATACTATCGGTCTTATAGTTTTTATCGTAGGAAACTCGACTACGACGGGTAGTTTTCGCACTAGCCACGCCTTTACTTGAAACAATGGTCTATGAACAATGGTCTCACCCATTTTCATAGCGACCTCCCACTTGTTTACGACGTATCTTTCTACGTCCCAAATCTCAGTATCGACATCGCAGGATGCTAGCAAGTCATCTAAAGTAGCAGGATTATCCTCTCCTCTGTAGTCAAGAATTGCATAATTCCCGTGAGTTTCAAAATTATGACCACTTGCTTCGTCATCATCCTCTATGTCTTTTGTAGTGGACTGATAATAGGGATTCTTCTTGCTTTCGTCTAATAGATTAGGCTCTAGGACTTGTTTTTTTCTTCTGTATTTACTTGGACTAAGAGGTATTCGGGGATTTACGGATAGAGTACCGCTTCTTTTTTGAGAGCGAATAGACTCTAGTGTGAAATTATACTCAGGATACCTTCGATTGAGTATTTCACAGCATTTTGGGTATGTATAGCCTCTCTCTAATAGGTTGGATACTTCTTCTTTTAGGTCATCTGTCCATTTGATGTAGTGACGATGTGGTTTTTTGGTCTTTGCCATATGGATTACTCTTCATCTTTCCTCCTACTTTCCGCATCTAGGAACTTCTCTACAGTTCCCTTCCCCAACTCGGTGTTATAATAGACTTTCCAGTAATTTGCAAATCCTAAATTATCACCAAATCGAGGTAATGCTTTAGGAACTCTTCTGTAATGGACTCTGCACATACATATTGCAAAAGCAATATTAACTTCTAATAGATACCCAAGTTCCTCCTTAGAATATTCTATCCACATTGGATTTATCATAGCCGCATCCGCAATAGACCTTGCTAACCTCTTTCTATATGATACATAATTCTCTACTATATCATAACAAGTAGCAGGTTCAATTTGGAAGAATGATTTTGCAGGACCATTCCCTAGTTGCTTTAAGTAGTCGTAGTTTGATTCGACTAAGCCTGTTAAATACACCAACTCGACTGCACTTTTAGAGTGATAGCCGAGTCGATGCAAAACTTGGTCTATAACAGACTTTATCTGGGATTGATTCACAAACTAGTTTAGCAATAGTTACCAGTAAAAAGCAATTATTTTATTAGACACCCAGTTTTTTGAAAAAGAATGTTTTAATTAATTTCCATAATGCTAGCATAATTTTCCTCTCTGTCTCCTCACTTAGAAGAGGAATATCTACGTCTGCATTAATTTCAGCAATTAGTTCATCTCTGTTTTCGTCAGAAAATAAATCTGCCGCTAAAGAGTTCATTAATCCTTTTAACATTTGCTACTCCTTTATTTGCTTCCAAAAACCTTAGAGAAGAAACCCTTTTTCTTCTTTTTGCCTTTTTCGGAAAGTTTTTTTCCTTTCTTCTTCTTCTTCTTTTTAACCTCTTCCATATTGTCAAGACTCATACTTGCTGAGTTTGCAGTAGGAACAGCACCAAAAAAAATCACAACAGAAAGAATACCTTTTAATATTGTTTTCATTTTATATCCTTATTAGTGACGACCATTAATGCGACTTACAGACCCTTTGACCTCCATCATAACGTCGCTTAAATCATTGATTTCTTTAACCATATCTTCGTGTCTTCTATCTCTTGTTTCATCGCTACGATTCCATCTATCTAAAAATTTCAAAACAATAGATTCTATATTTTCAATATTCTTTGATTGACCCTCGTTTTCTATCTTTAACGCTTCAATAGCCTCCGCCTGTTGCTCCGACCTTTTAGCATTTTGATACACCATAAAAACAAACATAGCACCGACAACTCCAATCATTCCCGCCTCGGAATATAATTCTAGGAACTCTGCCATTTGTTCTTCTTCTTTTTCTTAAGCCATTTTTTATTATACTCATCTGCTGTTGTTGGTTCTGCTAGCACTTCCATACATTTATCGCATATGCCAGAGCGACTCATTGTTGGTGAGTCGCATTCGTGGCACATAAATGGGGTAGGCACTAAAAGGGCATATCCCCGTCAGACGATGGCTTGTAGTCATCGTGCTTCGCATAGTGTGTTTTACCATTATCAGACGGGCTTCTTCGTCTTGAAATAGTAATATTCACCCAACCTTTACTGTCGGCAAGTTCTCGTAGTTCATCAACTCCAAACGCACAGTTTAGAACAGAGCCACCATCTTCAAATACCTTTTCTCTGATATAGCACTTATCAATGAACTTAGTTTCTTTTTTTTCTCTCACTTATTTTCTCCTTTTACTTGTCCTTGTTTTTCTTCCCCCAACTAAAGGGGTTGATATTAAATTCTTTTTCATAGAACGCTACTTTCTCTGCCAACTCTTCTCGTTCAGCCCTCTCTTCCACGATATGTTTACCAACCAAATCCCTAATTTGCTCATTTGCAGTAACAATGCTGTCTTCAAGGTTTCTAATCCTTGTTTCAATTTGCCAATAACCATAAACTAATCCTGCTACTAGTACGCAAATTTGGATAAGCCACTTAAAGTTAATAGTGATAGCCATTGAATCTCCAATAACTTCACCTCTATAACTTCTAGCACCATTATTTTCCATTACCTATAAGGCTCTCCAGAGACCCATTGCACAAGGCTTTTTCTTTCTCCAGATATTATTGGAGTAACCCTATGTAGGTAAAACGAAGGAAAAAATACTGCACCGCCTTTGCTTAATTCAACAATTTCGTTTCTTTTTCCAAACTTAAATTCGACATTTCCACCGACAAAATCATCACTTAATGCACAAATTACAGATATTTTTCTATGATTTATTCCATTTGCCATAATATCTAAATGCCAATCGTAGTGTCCATTCGGAGATTCATAGTGCGTGTATTGTGCATTATCTACAAATCCTTCAATATCAAAATTCCACAATTCTTTATTTGCTAAACTAACTGCATCCCATACTTTATCGTAAAGCCAGTTTTCCTCAAAAGGAACCCATTTATTCTTACTATCTCTGTATGAGGTATCAGAACCTGCTATAATCGTACTGTTTTCATACTCTATATTGGCTACAGAGGTCTCTAATTTGTCTATTTCGGAGTTATTTAAGAAATTTGGATACATATACCATTTGTCAAAAATAACGCCCCTATACGGCTTATGTACGCTTTCCCAATTATCTGTCATTTTACCTCCCAACCGCAAATTGTCCAACCTGCATCACACCCTTGTAACAAAAAGATACAAAAACAGGTAAATACTATCGCCAAGCCAATAGCACGTGCTAGGTCCATATCTACTTTATTCATACCTCATCCTCATCTGGAGACACCCATTGTTCTGTTGCCATCAATGCTAGCACCTCTTCATTTGTCAATATGTTAGTTATGCTAGCCAAAAAATCTGGCTTAGTTCCTTGATATGAAAGGTAGCAATATTCGTTGTTATTATCCCAACGTATTCCATTGTTTTCCATATCGCTTATATTTGGATTCTCATTTACTTGAGAATAATCAATATCCATAGAATCAAATTCTTCCTTAGATAGTATTGCATATCTCCTGTTTGGACTAGTACCCATAATCTCCCTTTTCTAAATTCCAAATTTGTCCTACTTCTGTGCTATTTAACGCACCCTTCCACATTGCACAATGACCTATCCTACCATTAAAAGCATTTGCCGTTCCATATGACCTTTTGCCAAACATCATATTAGCAGAATTAGCACCCATATTAATAGTAATAGCACTACTACTTACGTTTGTATTGTTCCTATATACGTTTGAGTCGTGCTGACCTTTACCACTATCATAAGGACCAATAGTCCAAACGCAATGATACCAAGTGTTATTACTCCAACCGCTAGTAAATTTATTTTGATTAGTGCTAGAACTACCACCAGTAAAAGCAACAGGACCAAACTGCCCATTTGACTTTTTCTTTACTTGCCACATTCTTTTAGAGTTTCCTTGGTCATCTCCATTCCAAACAACTCCATTATGACTAGTGTCTGTCCTGAACCACATACTTAATGTTAATCCGTCATCTTCTATATCAATCCATCTATTATGTACAAGTTCTATATAATCATTGCTCCCGTCATAATCAAAATATCCACCATTGCTTGTGCTATGAGTAGGACCATTGATAGTTCCTTCTATCACATAATCATTATCCATAGGCATCAAGTCACCAGAGCCTAAATAACTTCCATCATTGACGTTATACCTAACTCTTAAATTTGCTATATCTGGTAAATCGTAGTATTCCCATATAGTAGAACCATCTAATACAATTTTATGAACCTCTGACCCATCAAATGTAGAGGTCATTGTTCCGTGACCTAAATTATAATCAGCCATTATACCACCTTTGCTTCTTGTATATTAACCATCCCTACTGCCTTTTCTATTTTATTTTCACTTTCTCCAAATTCTGTATTTTTAGGCATTTCCATAACGCTCCATTTAAAGTCATAACCTTTATTATGGAGTTTAGTAATGTTAAATACATATATATCTGGCTCTACAACAACTATATATAAAAAATATTTACCCTTAATATTCGCTTTTATTAAATTTTGTTTCCACTTTGGTTTTTCAATTAAGCAATCAGGATAAAATCTGTTTCTTACTTTTATTTCTGCTATATATCTATTTTCTTCTGCGTCATAAACAGAAAACTGGTCATTAACTAGGGTAAAGTTTGTTTTACTAGTCTGATTTATTTTATTAATGACATCTTGCTCTGTCATTACGTTGTAATAGTTAAGACTTTAGTGCCAGAATTATAAGAATATGTAGCACCTACGGCTCCAGTTGGTCCTGTCGGTCCTGTTGGTCCTGTCGGTCCTGCACTTCCATTACTACCCGATGGTCCAGTTGGTCCAGTAGGTCCTGTAGGTCCTGTAGCACCATCATCTCCATCCGCTCCTGCGGGTCCAGTTGGTCCAGTAGGTCCTGTAGGTCCAGTTCCACCTGCCGCTCCTGCGGGTCCAGTAGGTCCTGTAGGTCCTGTTCCACCATCTGCACCGGCAGGTCCTGTAGGTCCTGTAGGTCCTGTTGAACCAGTTAAGTCTGATTTCTCTGACCAACTGCCACTCGCTTTAAAATAAATTTTTTCAGTACCTGAATGATATGCGAAGTCTCCATTCTTTCCTGTAGGTGATGTTGGAGCACTTAAAGAGGTTGAAAAGTGCCACGTTGCTCCATCGTCTCCATCGGAACCATCCGCTCCTGCGGGTCCTGTTGGTCCTGTAGGACCAGTCGCACCATCTGAGCCATTGCTACCATTGCTACCTGCGGGTCCTGTCGGACCTGTCGGACCTGTAGGTCCAGTAGCCCCATCGTCTCCATCTGAGCCACTAGGTCCAGTTGGTCCTGTTGGTCCTGTTGGTCCCGTTGGACCTGTAGGTCCCGTAGCACCATCGCTCCCGTCAGAACCTGCGGGTCCACTAGGTCCCGTAGGACCAGTTGAGCCAGTTAAATCTGAAACTTCACTCCAAGTTCCGCTAGCACGCTTATAAATCTTTTCTGTTCCGCTAGCATATGAAAAATCTCCGTTTTTACCAGTAGGATTAGGTGGAGCACCTAATGTAGTTGAATACCAAGTCGCACCATCGTCTCCCGAAGGACCAGTAGGTCCCGTTGGTCCAGTAGCACCTGTTGGACCAGTTGGTCCAGTAGCACCATCAGAGCCGTTAGAGCCTGCAGGACCTGTAGGTCCCGTGGGTCCTGTAGCACCATCATCACCATCAGCACCTGCAGGTCCCGTTGGTCCAGTCGGACCAGTCGGACCAGTCGGACCTGTGCCACCATCTGAACCCGAAGGTCCTGTAGGTCCTGCGGGTCCTGTTGGTCCTGTTGGTCCTGTGTTACCAGTAATGTCTACTAATTCGCCCCAAGTTCCAGAGGCTCTTTTATAAATTTTGTGTGTTAAGGTTGCGAATGCAAAATCGCCATTCTTACCTGTCGGGTTAGGCGGTGCTCCCGCGGCACTAAACCAAGTTGCTCCATCACTTCCATCACTTCCGTCACTTCCGTCACTTCCGCTAGGTCCTGTTGGACCCGTGGGTCCCGTTGCCCCTGTCGGTCCTGTTGGACCCGTGGGTCCCGTTGCTCCGTCATCTCCATCTGAACCATTAGAACCCGACGGACCAGTTGGACCTGTTGGTCCTGTAGGACCTGTTGGACCTGTGCCACCTGCAGGACCTGACGGACCAGTAGGTCCAGTAGCACCTGTTAAATCTGACCTTTCAGCCCAACTCCCACTTGATTTGTAATATACTTTATCTGTTGCTGATGAATATGCAAAGTCACCATTTTTACCTGTTGGTGCAGAAGGAGCACTTAAACTTGTAGATGAGTGCCAAGTTGCACCATCATCCCCGTCAGAACCTGCAGGACCTGTAGGACCAGTAGCACCTGTTGGACCTGTGGGACCTGTTGCTCCGTCAGAACCATCACTACCTGATGGACCCGTGGGACCTGTGGGACCCGTGGGACCCGTGGGACCTGTAGGACCAGTTCCTCCGTCATCTCCGTCAGCACCTGCGGGTCCAGTTGGACCTGTAGGACCTGTAGGACCAGTTGAGCCTGATAGGTCTGATTGTTCTGCCCAAGAACCACTAGATTTATAGTAAATCTTCTCAGTTCCAGTATGGTATGCAAAGTCTCCGTTCTTACCAGTTCCACTTGGAGGTGCACCTACAGACGACGAATGAATCCAAGTCGCCCCGTCATCACCATCGGGTCCCGTTGGTCCCGTTGGACCTGTAGGTCCCGTAGGTCCATTAGGACCCGTTGGTCCCGTTGGTCCCGTTGGTCCTGTAGGACCTGTTGGTCCACTAGAAGTATCGTCTGTAGTTAGTATTCTTTTCCAAGTAGGCATTATTGAACCCTTTGCATACCGACAGGCTGTTCATAACTAGTTACTTCACCCGTCTTTTCTTCGTGTTTGATGATTATGTTATTCATTTTCTTAATAACACTAGCAACTCTTTCTGCGTGTATACCCTGAAAAGAAGATTTCTCAAAAATAGTTTTTACTAAAAGAGCCTCCTCTGGGTCTATCTTAGTCGGGTATACTGCCATTAATCAACTCTGATATACACTTGGTCTGTATCAGTTGCAACGTGAATAGAACCTATCGGTCCTACATCATCATTTGCAGGTGCTGTATTGGTAGCGTGATTAGTAGCAGTAGGTAAGTCAGCAACAAAAGAGTAAGTATCTCCAGAGCCACTTGAGAATCTGAAATATTTTTCACTATCATCCCAAGCAAGACCTGCGTGATACCCTGCTGATGCAATTAAACCACCAGTAGCACTATCGTCAGGAGCACGTTTTACTATTAAACCACCATCTACCGATGTAGAACCAGTTATTCCGTGATTTAATAACATTGTAGAATCTTCAACCTGTACTGTTTCTGTGTTAGTATGTGTGATTGTTCCACTTACTGATAAATCCGCACAAGTAACAGTTCCTGTAGTAGTGAAGCCTGCCGCGGTAATTGTACCAGTCGTACTATCACTCGCATCATTCTTTAAGAATGCGTCATCGACAGCGACTGTTGCAGTACCAGAACTATAACTAACTGTTGCGTTAGTTCCACCTGCTACAATTACAACACCCTTATTAGATGATGTACTGTCTTCTGCAGAGATTGTTATGGTAGTGCTATCATCACCTGATGTATCAATACCTTCTCCACCTAAAATAGAGAGGTCTACAGCACCACTATTATCTGATGCAGTACCATCATTATCCGCTGTAAGCGTAACTGCAGTAATATCACCAGATTCAGGTGTTTGCCATTCTGGTACACCAGAAAGACCTACTCTAAGACTTTTTCCAGATGTGCCTATAGCAAGTTTAGATAGAGCACCTGTTCCGCTTGCATAGAGCAAATCTCCTGTTGTGTATGTTGTTTCTCCTGTACCACCTTTTGCTTCCGCAAGTGCCGCTGAAAGAGAGGCGGCATTTCCTGTTGTATTTTGGGTAATCGTGCCCGAACTGGACTCTGTTACCACCTTCTTCCAAGTTGCCATTATTTACTCCTTGTATCGAGTTAGTATGTTAAGACTATCCTGTAATTTGGTTTTACACGATAGTGCTGTTTCTAGGTTTTTACCATCGTGAGGTACGGCATCTATCATATTTAACAGATAACTAACCTCCTTGATGTTAAATTTTCCGTCATAACTCTCTTTCTCAACTCCCTCTTTTTTCAAATTAGATTTATTAGGTGTTAGAATGCTCATTTATTGCACTCCAAAAAACAAATCATCTCCATCTGAATACAATCCTCCCTTTACTGCTGTAGGAGCACTACCTAGAACATTAACTAAAAGTGCTCTATCGTGAGTAACTCCAAACAACGAATTATTACTACTATCTTTAAATTCAATGATATTGCCAGAGCCTACTGCTCCATCAGATTTCCATTCAAATCTGTTATCATTATCATAATCTTGACCCATTAAACTGTCCCAATTAGAGCCATCATAAACTTTTAGGACGCTATTATTACTATCATACCATAGGTTTCCAGTCACAGGACTTGATGGTGCAGATGCTGATGTCTCAACTCCGCCACCGCCAGAACTTATAACGCCTCCGGGTGCAGTTCTTACTGTGAATGAATTACTTGGTCTAACATTAAAATTTGCCATTAACTTTCCTCTGTGCTAGCACTACTATCACTTTTTAGCGTTACATATGGTGAAACTAGAACATCTCCCTCTAGTAATCTTATTGTTTTAAATTGAACAGTAAAATTAGCGGCTCCACTAGTAGCAGTAGCATTTGCATTGTCATCTGCTTCAAAAGTAAAATTATTATCATCTACAATAGTAATGCTTTGAGTTCCATCAAAATCACCATTACTAAACCCTCCGGGCAAACTAGCAGAACTAGCAATAACAACTTTATCATCGCCAGTTAGTCCGTGATTTACCCAATTTACCTCAACTGTAGCATCTCCACTAGCGGTAGTAAATGCGTTACCAGATGGATTATTGGTTTTTGTTTCTAACTCAACTAAATCCCAATACCATATACCAGTTGTTAATTGTCTTGTGATATTTTCTGGAAGTGTAATTGTTAATTTATTATCGGCAACCTTTTCTTTTATTGTAAAACTATACTTAGGAGATGCGTTAGTATAGGATGGTATTAAGGTAGCCCTATAATCTTTATTTGTTCCAAATGTGTAAGAACTATCTCCAAGACCAATGTATATTAAAGTCTCGAAATCCGTTCCTGCTTCAATGGTTAAGTTGTATTGAGATGCCGCCATATTCTAATCTTTTAGTGTATTTAAATAGTTATTTAATTTAGCAATATCGCTTTCATTATTGCCATCAATATTAAAATATAGGTCAGATGCGTCTATTTCTTCATCTGTAGCCTCGAATACTATATCTTTAGGCTCGTTTTCAAAGGTATCTTTTTGGTCCTTTGACCTATCTGAAAAAATTAGGTCTCCCCTACTCTTCATTCCATCTTTTGTATCTATCATTGTCCTGTCTATAACTATATCTTCTCCCCAGTTTAAATTAAAAATAAGGTCTTCAAGGTTTTTCTTATCAAGATGATGGTCTGAATCAATTTTATTATGTTGTTTCCATTTTCTAAAAAATTCATTATGTAGGATGTTTCTATCTTTACCTGCATATTTTTCTTCGTGAATTACCTCCCAAAACGTATTAAAAACTTTATCTATTTCTTCATCTGATTTATTTGGATAATAACCTCTTAATTCCATTTTCATCATTTCGTGATTATCTAGCCATTGCTTTGTATGGTCATTCCACATAGCAACATTATGGAGTTCTTCTCCAAATATTGATAAATCAACTGCATCTTTTACCCAATTAGCAACATTTTTCCAAACCCCAGTTACGTCATTTAGATATGTTACATATTCTTGGTTTGCCTTTATCCACTCTTCAGAGTCTTTTTCCATATAGGATTGCTTTTCTTTTATTGCATCCATTTTATTTCTATGGTCTCTGTATGCTCGTTGTAGCCCAGTAGGAACATCTGTATCCTTACCAACAATTTCCCACATTTTTTCTTTAAAAAGGTCTCCAATTAATTTATTCCTAACAAACTGCATTTTTTCATCTAATTTAATTGTTGCTGAATACTTAGATATTTTATTTGAGCCAAAAACACTATCTAATTCGTTTTTTGTAAATAATTCACTACCTATTGTCATTTCAGGTATCATAGTTGGCATAACAGCATCCATCTCTTTTAAAAACAAAAACTCCTTTCCTAACGTCATACCAACTTCATCCATAGTCGCATCAGTTATACCTGCCCCAAAAATTCTTTCTTGACCCATAGCGGGGATTGGATAGCCAAAAATATTTAATAAAGGGTATTTATCGTGATGTTTCATTTGATGGATATTTTCATTTAACAGTTGATAAGCGACAGGAACTCCACCTTCCTTAGTGGTATAAGGAAAAGGTATATTCCTTTTGGTATCTGTTGGCTGTTCTGAACCCGGAATCATCCCAGAAGGCGGTATAGTTTGCTTTGCCTTTTTCATTGTAAGGTAATCATCTGCTATAAGGGTTGGTTTGTCGTTTAAAATATGATTGTATAGCGGGTTATTACTATCTATCATATCTGCCATCGTAACGAATTTTAATCCATTTTCATCATAAGTTTGCTTTGCATTTGGCTTATACTTTATACCCTCCGCTACACCAACCAACTGCCTATATAAAGTAGGGTTCATCATCATACTACTGCCAATTCTACCTAATAAAACATCAAGTATCTTATCTCCATCTTCCCTTGTGTACATTTCAAATGCCTTGTCTAACTGTTGCATTGCGGGATTGTTTTCAAAAGCCTGCAAATATGCTAAGTAAAATTCACTTAAAGCATCTGTAAAGTCTTCTTCGGTGTCTGGGTTATTTCTAGCGTTTACAACCGCTTCTCCTTTATTTGCTAAGTCGTCAAGACCTGCTTTTCTTAGAATACTTAAAGCACCTTTTTTGCTATTTTTCCATAAAATTCTATTTCCATCTGATAATTGCAATATTGTAGAAAGAGGGTCTGCACTATTTAATGTAAATGTTTTAGCATCTGGGTCTATTCCGAAAAATTCTTGTGCAGAAGGATTCATTTTATCAAGTCTTACTGCATCTGACTGCTCTCCCATACTTTCTCTTAACAATCTATCTTCTTGGTCTTTTTTGGTAAATCTTCCTTGACCAACTCCATAGTAATTTGCAGTCATATAGTTTACTTTTTGGTCATCTTCATCTTGGTCTAGTATATAGTTCAACGCTAAACCACTTCCTACTGTTCCCGCTACCATTTTAGCCATTCTTTTTCTCCACATTCTATTAACTAGCGGTCTATGATGTGCTCCATACATAGGCTCAACAATTTGATATATAGGAGAAGTTGGTCTATGTGTCCAACCAAATGCTTGAGTCTCATAGCGATAAGTTAAATCTGCCCAATAAGAAAGAGTTGCAAGACCTGTTGGTTGATATTCGTGAGCCATTTTTATGCCATTAACCCCAGTTACAACAAAAGGTAGCATATATTGTACCATATTGCCACCAAGAATAGAAAAATAGTTATCTTTGTCTGAAGACCTGACCTGTTGTAATGCTTTTCCCCATTTAGTTGTAAATGGAGCCTGAAAAACTGATTTATCAGCATATCTTTGAGCGGTTGCGTGAATCCTATTCCATATTATTCCATAAGGTCCAGTTGGTCCTCCTTTAAGAATTTCAGAAACTATATTATCCATTTGAGTAGCGTGTTCTTTGTTGCCTAGTTCTGGTTTTCTGGAAGCCGCCTTTTTGTCTGTTGGATGTTGTCCATATAACCTGCTCCATTCACTTATTGCTTCGTGATATGCTAGCATATGCAATTCCCGCAAATATACAGGAGTTTTCCAAGCATTATCCCAAGCACCCATAAGGTTAATTGGTGAACGGATAGCCTTACCTATAAAATTAATAGACCCATCTACTAATTTAATGCCAGTATTTGAGTTTATTCCTAGTAGGTTGCTTTGAAGGTCTTTTCCGTAATTAGGATTAAATAGTGCAAAATCTCCTGTTTCAGTCATTATTGATAATGTTTCTTTTGCTAAATCAGCAATAGTTTTTTTGAATTTTACCTTACCTTGCTGTTGATAAGCCCAAGCGGCAGACATACGTCCAGTTGCAAAATAATCATTTTGTAATTTTACATATTCATCCCACATTTGATTGTCAGGTAATCCACTTTCTTTGATTTTATTTAAAGCAATCTGGTGAAATTTTTGATACGCTCTATCTGGCAACCAAAATAAACCATCTATAAAATATTCAGAACCAACAGAAAATGAGTTTCCAAGAAACGTTTTTACGCTAGAAGACCAAGATGCTAGCAGGTTTGCTCTAAATAAATCAAGACCAATTCCTGTAACCTTTGCACCAACATATGCCAAGCCTTGACCACCTCTAAGTTTTGGGTCTTTTTTAGTCACACCCGCTACTTCATCCATCATATACTCTGCAGTTGTCGCATTGTATTTAATATTCCAATGATTTAGCATTTTTGATATTAATTTAGGGTCTACTAATTCTTTTGAGCCACCTGTCTGCAATCCTCTTCCATATTCTGAAAACAAAGCCTCTACTGCTTTTGCGTGTGCGACTGCTACATTCTGCTGTGTCAAAAATTCAGGAGTACCAACTTCAAAATCATATAATTTTGAAAATTGTAACTCAGAAACAGAACGTGCATAAATACCTAATTCATTTAATCTTTTTAAAATATCAGGGCTTATAAATGAAGGCTCTGCAGTTCCTCCTTGTTGATAGTTATACCATTGTTCCCATATTTGATGAACTTCTGGCATTTCTTTTTTTATCTTTTTTACTGCATCTTTATTTGTTCTTACTTGATTTTGAACCTCTGCGGGTATTTGACCTTCGTGTTGTCTAATTACCTGTATCGTGTCCACCATATTTTCTTTTAATTTTTTTCCAATAGCAGGAAAAATCTTATCAAGCGTTTTAAATGTAGTCTTAGGTTTTGAACCTTCTGACATTTCTGGTGTGTAAGTAGGGTCTATTTCAGCATTTTCTAAAGCATCATTAAGCAATGCAAATTTATGTTGCTCCATAAGTTCTAACATTTTTGCTTTATTATGCTTAAAAAACTCAAATGTAGTCTTTTTTGGAAGACCATATTCCTCGCTTAATACTTTTGATATTTCAGTTGCAGATAATTTATTTAATGGTTTTTCTGTAATTCTTGACACCCTGTTAAGATATTCAGCCATATCCAACATAAGGTCTTGCCTTAAAAACTCTAAATGGTCTTTGTTGATTTTTTCTGGTCTGTCTCTCCCGCTCCAGTCAATAAACCCACCTTCAGTTGCTTTTAGGCTAATTTTATTCTTAGCAATGACTAGCATCTTTTTTCTTATTTGGTCATTTAATGCTTTATTACTTAGCAATCTATTGATTTGCCGTCTATCTTGAGTCATTCTTGAGTCTAATGCTTTTATAGAGTTTCTTAATGCAAGAATATCATTAGCATCTTTATCTTTCCAAATTCTACTACTTAGCCTTTCTTGATTGCCAACGATAATTAGCCTATCACCAAGCAATTCTGTTAAATTATGTGCTAGCACGGACCTAGCACCCTCCATTTCCTGTATTTGCTCGATAATTGTTGCAACCTTATCCATAGTTTCCATTGGCTTGTTATTAGGGTCTCTAAGGAGTAATACAGGGTCGTTTTTTATTTCTTCACTTAATTTTCTAGCAGACATAGCATCTCTGTCTAAATCTGCTTTTTGCTTACCTTTAAGTTTTGTTACTCTAGGTTGTTTAGGCAACTTGGACTTTGGAGTTAGTTTTTCCCAAGCCTGTGCTTGTATTCTTCCATCTTTCAGTTTTCGTTTAATTATGGTAGGAGTCATATGAGGTCTTATTGGGATGCCATCAACCCATTCATTATATTCAGACTCAGTCTTAAAAGTCTGTTTACCTTTGTATTTATCAACGACTATTTCTTTAACATTGCCATCTTTGTCTATTTCGTGAAATACAATATCTTTTGCTCCGTGAGGTTTCTTTATCTCTGCAAAGTTCTTTACTGACTTCTCTTCTTTTATTGTATTAGCAGAAGATAGCCTAGCATCAATTTCATCTAATTTTTTATCAACCTCTTTAGTAATCTCATTAACTCTTTTTTTCTTTTTCCTTGATGCCGCCTTTACTTCAGGTTCTTTTTTGGTCTTTTTCTTTACCTTTTTCTTTGTCTTTTTATCAGTAGGGACCTCAGAATCTTTCTTATCTGCTTTTTCGGTCTTTTCTTTTACCATAGATGGCGGGAATGATTCTTTTTGCTGTTTTCTAGCCTCCTTTTCAATTTGTTTTTGAATATCTTTTACATTATCTCTTCCATTCTTTTTAACAATAACACTAGTTTCTAATGGAGTAGCACCAAATTCAAATGCAAGTTGGACAATTTCTTTGGCAACTTCTTCAGGAGACTTAGTTTCATTGTCTAACTTTTTATCTAATTCGTTTTTAAAATTCTCTTTCTCTAATTCAGTTCTTTCTGCCCTATTTGCAACTTCATCTATTTCTTTATTCCTATGAGTGCCGTCAATATTTTCTGCCATAATCTTAGAGTTTACTTCGTATACAATCTCACATAACTCTTCATAGGTTCTCTCTTTCTGGTCTTTTATACCTAACTGCTTTGCTAAATCTCTAACTTCTTTTTCTGGGTATAGTTCTTTGTCCCATATTCTATTGCCCGCTTCATCTCTAGGTACATTAGTTAGCCTAGATTGCATCATTTTTGCAACATTGACATCTTTAATACCCATTTCTTTAGCAAGATTTATTGCTAATTCTGGTATGTTTTGAGGATTTTTTTCTGCTTCTCTGTGGAACTTTTCATAATATTGTTTGTATAACTTTTGCTGTCCTTCAGGGTCTAAGAAGTGTTTAGTCGCTTCAAATGGAGAGTGTACGGCTTTTATAGCGAGTAAAAATGCAAATGTTTCTTTAGCAGACCGCTCAAATATCTCACCTTTATCTATCATAGCATCTATTTCAGCATCTGTTTTTATTTCACCTTGCTGTCTATAGTATAGTTTGAGACCTTCTTTTTCTTGCTTTATAGCGTCACTATATGATAATCCAGTAAATGCTAAATACTCTGGTATAAATCCAACTACTGACTCTCCAGACTTTAGTGCTAACTCAGGAAGAGTTGAGTTTGCTGTTGCGTTTTTCCACGCACCTTTCATTGGCGTTCCGACAGCGTGTCCAACTCCGAACATTATAGCACCAAACATATTCCCGTGTAAATACGCAGACATTACATCAGACAAAACACCTTTTTTATCATATACTTGCTCCTGCCCTAATACCTCTCCAGTTTCTTTGTTAATTATGTCTTTCATTACTGGATTGCCATATTGGTCGTATCTAGGAACTGGTGTCCCTTCATTCAGATAATGTCTTAGCATTGCTAATGAACCATCGTATATGCCAAACATTTGAGTGGACCTAGCAAGGTTTGTACCCATATTTTTTTGTAAAAAGTGGTGCATAACTCGGTTAGCCATTCCAGATGCTTTATTTGCTGTCGCTATTCCATTGTTTATTATGAAATTTCTAAGAAAACCACCAAGCCTAGTATTAATTGCTTTTGCATAAAACCAAGCACCTGCGGCTCCACTACGTCTCAACGCAATCATATCAAGGGGCATTATAAATTGTAATGCACCAACCATAGCCTTTTCCCATTGATTCATCTCAGGAACAAAGCCTAATGAAACCCCTAGTGCATCCCTTCTTCCTGCATCTCCGGGTTTCCCATATCCTTCCACAAACATACCAACAGAGGGTAAATATATATGTCCAGTCATACTATTTTCAAACGCTTGTGCCCAAACTCTAGGAAAAGAAACTCCCCACATACCTTTTTCTGCAATAGAGTTTTCTGTATCCCAATCGCTCATTATCATATCGTATTGAGATTTACTCATTAGTTCGTTTGGTTTTAGTCCATATCTACTTAGCCATTCTGCCTGTGATGCAGTAGCATCTCCCTCTTTTGAAAATAATTGGATTCTTTTATTAAATCTGTAGTCGTGAAAAAAGTCTTCTCTAGCCTTTTCTAATGCTTCCTCGTCAATATTATTTGCAACTATTGTCATAAACTGAGAAGTATTTACTTCGCCACTCTCAGGAATGTCCCAAGAGTTTACTAAGTTTGCAATGTTAATAGAGTTTCCAGTATAAGAATTATCTAGGATTTCACTAAATGAAACCCCTTCTTTTAAAAGTTTTACTTTTCCATCATAGGACTGCCATAGTAAATCTTCATTTTCATTTACTGGCGTATCTATGACAAGTTTCATACTACTAGAAAAGTCATCATCTTCTATTAAATCACCTGTAGCAACTTCTTCAGCCTTTGGTTTTTTCTTAAATTTTTCATCTAAATGGTCTACTGAAAAATGCCACCACTCATCTGAATGATGATTCCATCCGTGACGTTTCATTACTTCGGCTATGGTTTCTATATTTTGATACATACCATATTGTAAAGGTTGAGCAAGGTCTACAGCGTACCCTATTGTATGGAAAGAATCATCTGGATGTGCAACAAAAGGATATTTCTCGTTACCTTCTTCAACAGCCTTTAAGTATTCTTGATGTTGAGCCATTTGAGAATCGTGTCCAGTCTTATGAGACGCAATCATTAAATTAATTCCCATCTCGGCTAATTCATCATATGCGTTTTCAAATCTTCTAGCGGCAGTCTCTGCTAGTTTTACTTTCATAGGCTCGCCATTAGGGTGTTTTATTAAACTATCCACCTTAGTGTCTACTAATGGCTCATTAGCATCAACTAAAGCCTGCCTATTAGCCTTAGAATCTGACGTATCAACTGGCGTGCTAAAATCGTATTCTTCTAGTTCATTAGTTGTATCTATTTTTCCATCTTTTAAATCTTTTTGAATCTTATCATATTCTATATCGTTTATTTTGTGGCTTTTTGTAACCTCCCCATCACCTGACTGAATAAACTTATCTCCAGTTGCAGTATTAACAATAGAGCCGTCTTGAAGTTTTACATCTTCTGATTCTACACTATTCTTCAACGCTTGATTAAGAAGAGCATCTGCAGGTTTAGAAAGGTCTAAATATTCACCAACCCTTACTCCGTGAGTTTTTTGTTTGTCGGTTGCTACTAGATTGTTGTCAGTTATGGTGCTACCTTGACCTGCGTCCGTGCTAGCATCACCATTTACAGCCTTAGTTAAATCATTGCTCTGTTTCGTAACTTCAATATTATCAGTACCTTGTGATTCTTGATTATTTGTGCTAGCACTTGGCTCTGGTAAAAAAGCATCATCTGGTAAATTAAGTATTTTAGCCGCTATAAAATCATCTGTACTATCGGCAAGTCCCTGTTCAAAATACGCACCGGGTTTTGTTTTTATAAGATAATCCCTAAATCCTTTAACGTAATCTTTCTTTGTTTGATTTATACGCGAAACGCTCATACTATTCGTCGGTATTATAGCCCTGTTGTATTGCGTTATATTCTGCACCTAAACCTTGAAATATCTCAAGTCCAGTATCCGTACCGACTACTTTAGCATCTGACCTTGCTTGATTGTAAAGTGCAGGGTCGTTTTCTTGAATAGTACGCCTATGTAATTTTATCGACTGATTGAGATATTTTAGTTCCCCTTCTGTAGCAGGGTCATATTTTAAATATTTCTTAACAAACTCGTTAGTATCGTTTAATACGAATTTAAATCCTTCGTCATCTTGTATAAGTTTATACTTAGGAATACTAGTGTCTTTAAATGACCCAAGCATCTTTCTGGCTTCTTGCTTGGCTAGGTTTCCTGCATCGGTATCTGGGAAACCTTTAAAAGTGTCTTTATTGCTTAATATCCTCTTAGCGACATTCTTATCTGTTGTAATCTTCTGACCACCCTTAATTATATTAGATATTTGTTGAAATCCTCTAAGAGCCTCTCTTTTTTGTCTATGGCTAGGGTTGAATACTAATTTACCATCTTCATATATAACTTGGTCCATTATTGGAATCATAGCCTTAACATTACCTGAATGTAAATCAAATCCAGTTCCTTCTTTTGCCGCCCTATATGGATTATTTTTTTCATTACTTATATCTGCCAAAAAACTTAAATCTCCGCTAGGACTTATTTGATTTAAGGCAAGGGTTCTAACCTTTGCCATAGCAGGGGAGTCTAATGTATATACAGGCTTACCATCTTGCATTGTATGTTCAAAAAGTTTTGGCAGTTTATTTTCTGCTGTACTTTCAACATATTCGCCTTTTTCAGTTAAAATTTGTGAAAATTTACTTGGTCTTCCATCTGCAAATTGCATTTCCTGATTGCGGAATAACTCATTCTCTCCCTCTGTATACTTATAAGTAACATTTGGTTCTTTAAGAAGAGACTTATCGTAATGTATAGTTCCGTCTTTAATTCTATAAGGACCGGGTCCTAATTGGTCTTCTGAAACACCAAGTATTTGTGCCGCTTGTGCGGTTGGAATATAGTGTGCTTGACCTTTACTTGCTGTTTCTATTGCTTTTTGTTCTGCCTCTTCCTCAGAGCGAAGTCTATTAGTATTTGCAATAGCACTTCTTAGATATTGATTACTCATTATGTTGTTCCTGTATTTCCTCCAGTCCCCATTGAAGTATAGATTTTTAAACCTAAACTTGCACCTTGTACTGTATCATCAAGCACATTAGCCCAACTGCTAAGATTATCTCTTTGTGCTTGTATGTTTTGCCTGCTAGCATCAAGGCTTGCCATAGCACTTTTAGCGGCAGATGTAACTCTATCGTAATCTGCAACTGCAGACCTGTCTAAATTTGTTTGTGCCATTACAGATAGTTTATTTTTAGTCTCTGCCGCCTTCTTAGCCTCATACATACCAACAATATTCGTTTTATCTACAGCACCAGTTTTTAGACCTTTGCTTTTTTGGACCATAGCACCTTCTGGAATAATGCTTTTACTCGCGGCATCAGCAAATGCTTCAAATTCAGTATTTTTTGTTACTTCAGCGTGTTCTCTTTTTAATTGCTGATTGGTCATTGAAGTTTCATAACCTTTTTTCTTTTGTTTTTGAACTTCTGCTACCTGTTTTTTTATCTTGTTCGCCGCTTTTGCTAGTGCATTATCCTGTTTTCTTCTTTTCCACCATCCCGCAACACCTTTAGCCGCCGCACCTACTCCCGCCGCAATAAGTAAACCAGTACCAGTTATAACAAACATACGCCTGTTTCCGTCAGAGTCTACTGTTCCAGAACCAATCCTAGTAACAACTTTTTCTCTATCTTTTTGACTTAATTCTTTTGCGTTGTTAAGAAAATCGTATTCTAAGTCATTTACAATCCAAGTTTCTCCATTGCTAGCACTATATTTATGCTTATCTGGAAGTCCCTGTGCTTTTTGTGCTAATGATATTGCACGCTTTTTAAGTTTTCCTTCAAGTTCTTTCATTATTCAAACCTTGCTCTTAGTGCTTCTGCATCTGCTCTTTCTTTTGATAAAAGTTCTTCTCTCAAATCCAATGATTCTTTTAAGGTCTTTTTATCGTAATCTTTCCATTTTCTTCCAGTAAGATTGAAATAATACTTCTTTATAAACTTCATAACCATTTTATCTCTATCTTTTTTACTATGGATTTTTCTACCTACTTCAGACATCAAGTTTCTTTCGTAATTACGAACAGCCTCCGATAATTCATTTGACTGCTCTGGAGATAGTTCTGTATTTCCGTGCAAATATGAAGGTCTGGACATTAGATTAAGCAATCTTGACCTGTTTTTAAAATCATCTGATTTAGGGTCATAATTTTCATAAGCATCTGATTCGATATATTCTTTAGTTTCGCGATTCTTGGCTATTCTAAAAGCCATATCAGTATTTTTTAATTCTTCCTCTGTCATACCACCTTGATAGAAAGGCTTTGTTTCTAACTCTGCAGGTGCTACATAATTTGGACTACTAGGGTCTTGACTTTCAAAAAATGCCCTCTTTTTTGCCTTATTTGCATCCATTTCTTTTTTAAGATTTGCCCTAGCCCTTTCTCCTGCTACTTTACCTGCTGACTCAACAAGCATATTCTTAGTTTCTTCTTTACGCTTTTCTTTTGCATTTTCTTTTGTCATAAGTGCTAGAGTTTCTGCTATTTGCTTCTCTTCCAATTTCCGCATTTCCCTCGGACTCATTCCACCTCTCCTCTCATCTCCTGCAGAGCGAAGTGCCTCTCTATACCCGCTTTCATCTACTGTTTCTCCTGCGGGTCCTAAAGCCTTTACATTTGCAAAATCCTTTTCTGTAAGAACTGGACTTGTAGGTACTGACTTTTCTGCCCTTCTGTTTTTCATCCAATTTCTTACATAGTTCACACCTTCATAAGCACCAACAAAAGGACTTGCTACAACACCTGCAACTCCACCTGCAAGTGTACTTATCCCTTCTTTTGTACCCTCATAACCTCTTTGAAAAGAATCAGATGCACTACTAACTGCCCTTTCAGCATACGGACCTACAGTCTCACCTACGCTTTTCCATTTTCCATCTGCATCTTTATACTGTAGACTCATAGCGTCTCCAATACTACTTACAGATTGAGTAACTAAAGCATCGTCTGTTTCTGCTCTTTTAACTTCTTGGTTAGCAATAGCGGATGCGGCTTGTGCTTTTATCATAGCAGGCTGAATATTTGCTTTAAATTCCTCTAAAGCACTTCTACCTACCCCTGAAGGATTTGCCATTGATGTATATGATGGTGTTCTTGTGAATTTTGCCATATTAAAACTCTACCTTTTCGTACTTTTGCCTATAAAGTTCGCCTTTTACTTTAATTACTTGGTATATATCTTCTTTAATTTTACAAAAAATTACTTGACCATTTTTCATTTTTTTAGAATTAGGCATACCTTCTTTTATCTTAGCCCTATTACTAGTGACTGCTTTAGCCATCCTTGCAACAGTATCCCTATGTCCTTTACCTATAGATAGTGTCATAATCCTGATGGTTGTCCGGGTGCTTGTTGAAACTTGCCGTCAATGGCATAGTTTGCAGTATTTCCAGTAGTATCTGTTGATGTAGCAGAGTCATCTGCTGTAATACGCTTAGTTAATACTCTGTACTCTATATCTACTTGATTTAATTTAAATTTTGTATATCCCTCGACTATTCCTTCTGCCTCAATTTTTATCATTAAAGTTCCAAACGTAGGGTATTGATATATAGATTGACTTGTGCTTTGAGGTTTAAATGTTGCTTTATACCAACCATTATCATCTTTATGATTTCTAAATCTTCCTTGTTGTGCAACATTCCAGTTTTTTCCAGAATCTGTAGAGTATTTAAAAATTGGTTGCATATCCATTCCATAGTTAGAATATAGGACAGTCATCTCGTATAACTTTTTTTCTACGCTAGCATCATCAAAATACATTTCCCCAGACTGCCACACAAACTCATTATTTCCACCATCGTCTAATTGTGGATAGTAATAAGTTCCGCCCAATCCAGATGCGAATAATGCTCTTCCCGCCTCATCGTAAATAAAATTTGTTTTAAAGTTGTCAGGTAGACCTGCCTTGTAATATATCCAACCTTGAGAATTAAAGTCGTATATATAGCAATTACCATCTGAGGTAGTGCCTGCGGTATCTGTAATTAAAAGACTGTTTTTTTCTTGAATATATGCTATCATTGAGTTTACAGAAACAAAATCAGACCAAATGCTTTTTTTAATTAATTGCTTTCCTTCTCTCTCTAGTAGATTAATAAGTTTTTGACCATTAAAGATATATACGCCATTTAGATTTACAAATGCAACTCCATAAGGAGTTTGAACAACAGAAGATGGATTTTCAGCACCAATACCCTTAATACTTTGTTCTAAAATTTCATAATCGCCACCTACGTTAATAACATAAACGGCATTCCTTTTAAATTCTATTAATTGGTCCCCTAAAGAAGATAAGGCAGTTATGCTATCTCCATCCTCTGTAACAGCATCAATATAGTTATGCTTTGAAAATGTATCAACTGCATCAGGAAGACTCTTTAATATTCTATCCCTTTTTATTTGGACAGTTCCATCTGTGTCTGAATACTTTACATTCCCAAGATATGCAATGCCATTTATTACAACGGCACTCTTCCAAGAAGGGCTAAAATCTGGCTTATCAACTATTCTTAATTTTTTATATGCACTAAAATTACCTAAGAAAAAGAATCCTACTCCCCAATCGGATGGAGTTTTAACTCCATATCGTTCTGCAGTTGTAGTAAAGTCTTTAACTTCGTCGCTATAAGACACAGCACCTGTAGTAGCGTGTATAAATTTTATTCTATAGTAATATTTAGTACCACTAGTTAGTCCCGTAACTTTAACATATTTCGCTCTGGGATTTGCATAAGAGCCATCCCTATCTACGTTTTGTTGTGCATAATCTGTAGGGAAAGTAGTATTTTCAGTAACATAAACATTTATACCGCCTGCTCCTGCAACAGTATGGTCGAAAGGACTGCTAAAGTTTGATGCGGTAGACAACTGTATAGTAAAAGTATTATTATTAGGAACATATGTATTATGGTCTGACATTGTTATGCTAGCAGTAGTAGTTGTTATGCCTTTTACCTCTACCTCGTTTCCAAAAACATCACCAAACCACATATGCTCTTTGTCCGTATAAACCCTACTATTAGGAGTATTATGTGTTGTGGTATTACTTGGTTCTATTAAAACAATAGTATCGTTTACTTTTTCCTTTACTTTTAAACGCCAAAAGTTGTTTGCGTTTTTAGCACTTGTAACTGGCATTTTAGCATATTCATAACTTACGCTTTCTGTTCTAATCGTTCCCTCTTCAGGCAATACTTGAGTCGTTGCTCCCCCACTAAGGGTAGAACTTGTATCTGAACCAGTTACTGTTTCACTTATAGATTGTTCGTGAAGAACTTGTATGCTATTTTTAGAGTTAGTAAGTGAAAAAGAGAACGAAAGCGAACCATCTTCATTTGCTACGCCTTCTTCACCTGTTATTGCAACATCGTTATTTGCAGTAGTCATTATTTCTTGACCGCCATACTGCTGTTGCGTAGTTCCATCTGCAAATGTTATTTTGCAATGATATTTAATTGTATAACTTGTGTTTGCTGTAAGATTTGTAGTGAAATTAGCAGTATTAATAGGGACTCTATCCACAGTTTTACTGTATGTATTTACCTCACCTGAAGTATATGTAACACTATATTGCAAATCAGTATTACTAGCACCCGCAGATGGGTATAAAGTTCCCGCAGTTAAACCCGCAACGTAGTCAGTATTAGAAGTCAATCCTACTTCATACCAGAATTGAACAGTAAAATTTTGATTATATTGAAAATCGCTTAATTTAAACCTCGGTCTTAATCCGTTTGCACCAACAAAACAATCTAATCCAGTAATCCAAATTTGTTGAGCCATTAGTAATCCCTCGGACCTGTCTCCTGACTATCATAGTCGTCTGCTACACCATATAGAACTTTATCTGAGTTTTCGGCATAAGTAGGTGGTTGTGTAGTTGCTGACGATATAGCCTGCGTTATAGACTTTACCAACATAGGCATATAATTTTGCCTTAACAGAGAGAATGTAAATGTTGAATCTACACTACCTCCGCTCGAATTAAGTGGATTGACGACTTCAGTAACAACAATATCTTGAGTTTGGCTAGTTCCTTTAGTAAATGGAACATATAGTGGGCTTAAATAAAACCCTTGTATTGCCATAATAAAATTCATACCATTCATATCGGCGTGGTCTGTGCCAAAATCCGCTCTTACAGTTTTACTTCCAGACGCAACTGAAACTGTGCTTCCCCAATCTGTTACAGTTATATCTCCGCTGTTTATAATGCCCTTATCTTCATCTGTCTGTGCATTATAACTATGTAGCCAGTTACTCTTTTTTTCTCCCTCTTCTAATGTTGTATCTATGAGCATATACCAACTTTCACTACCGCTTTTTTGAACATATACCCTTATTCCAGTTATTCTTTCATCTTTTAATATGTGGTATTCTCCAGTTGCAGGAGCATTTGTTGTTCCAATAGTTATAAACACTTCGATTGACATAGCAGAGTTATTGCCAAAAAAATAGTCTTGAGCCGATGCAAGACCATCTGCCTTATTAACTTTTCCTACTTTAGTTATAGGACCTTCTTGACCATCGTTGTATATGGGAGTAATCCCAAATAGGTATTGACCATTCCAAGACCCAACTTTTTCAGCATTTTTTACTGCTAAAGTAATTTGATGCTTGTCTCCCAATACTGCGTGTTTTGGATTGTATAAGTCAGCATTAACCCACTTACAAGGAACTTCTAAATCCTCAAATGATTTTATAGTAGAGGGTCCTACAGCCCACTTATCAAGTGTTTGTAAGGCAGTACCAGAACTGTTTTTAAACATTTTTTGACTAATATATCCGTGATATTGTGGAGTAATATCATTTTCAAAATCACTATCACATATTCTAGCAGTACCATTGTGAACATAATAAGCAGGAATCATTTTGCCAGAACTGGGAATTAAGCCATCGCTAGTCTCTTTGCTATTTCTAAATTGTAATTTCGTAGGTATCCAACTTTTACTTACCCTGCTATGACAATCCATACTAAAAGTTTCTGGATGAGGATGATAAACTATATATTCATTTTTATTTTTTTCACCCGTTTCTCCATTAACTTTTAATGAATAGTCGTGTGGATGACCAAATATACCTCTTCCATTTAAATGTTGCTGACCAACCGCGTCTCTATGGTCTGGTAAATTGTCATAAATGGTATTTGCAGGTTCAGCATCTTGTATAGTTGCAAGAGTTCCTGTTTCTGTAGTTTTTAAATTAGTTAATTGTGCAGACTCATTAGGCTTTAAATTAGTAGTAGATGCGTTGTTATTAAGCCCACCAGAAAAGTCATTAATGGTGAATATTTTACGACCTTTTGCCATTTTTAACTACCTTCTGGCTTATCTTGAATCTTTGCCGCTACTTTTGGGTCTATATATGGTAGTAAACTCGTGTAGAAGGCACTTGATAGTTTTTCAATCTCTCCGTGTAATTGTTGGTACTTTTGAGCATATCTTTGAACTTCAGAGGTATGAGTTTGAGCCTGTGCTATCATAGTCTGTATTCTAGCATTGTTTTCTTCTAAATATGCTCTTGCATATTCTAAATCTTCATTTCCTAATTGAGTTCCTGCTGAAGAAATACCACTTCCTCCTACAGTAGTAGATACAGCAGTAGATATTTTGTCATCTACCTCAGACAATTCTTTAAATCTTACCCTAGATGCAGAGCCATAAATCAAAGCAGGCTCAAATTCTTCAGGAAATACACCCGTTCCATATTCATCTTGATATGATAATGAAGGGTAATTAACATATTGAATCTTTAAAAAGTCACTTCCAGTATCAGGAGTATCTATTCCATATATCCATATTGACTTATCTTTTCTAACATAAACTGGTTCTTGTGATGTAGGTGCTAGCAGGCTAGAACTATCTCTAATATGGTCTATCCACCTAGAATCTACTCTTTTAGCCCTTCTGTACTTAGTAGTTGAACCATCATCATCTACACCCTTAACTGATATGCTAATAATTTTATCATTCTCTATTCTAAAACCCTTTTTATTACTATCTAAGGCATCCTGCACCATAGTAACATTATTAACACTATCTGCTTGACCAGTTAAAATTTCCTGACTAACTAAGTAATAGTAGTCAGCATTAATCATATTAATTATTTCAGCCGCACAATTTGACAATGCTCCACTTATAAACTTTGGGTCATCTATATCTCCAATCAAATTTCTGATTTTAAAATAATATGCGGCACTCTTCATTAGGTAAAGTCCTGTAATGGCATAGGTAGTTTATCAATTTGAGGTTGTCTTGTGTTGCTTTCTAATACATATTGTTCTTCATACATACCAGAAACATCATTCATTGCCTTGCTAACTTCTAATTGCCCATCAAGAGCCATTAATTCCTTAATAGCACAATAGATACTCGCTTTACACAATGTCTCATCTAAATCTATAACGTCTTGATAGTTATGTCCCTCTTTAGGGTCTGCATAATACCTTACAGTTATGGTTCCTGCTCCTGTTGCTTTTGTTAGTATTAATTCGACCTGCTCTTGTCTGTATGGTGATTTTTTACCAGTTTGACTTCCAGATGGAAGAGAAGCAGATATAGTAAATGTGTTTTCTGTTACTGCGGTTATTTTTACCCTCTTAACTATTCCATTGTCATATTCTAAACCGCTTAATCCAGTATCATAAATTTTAACATAATCACCTATTGATAATCCGTGATTCTCGCTAGTAGTAACTACTTTAGTAACCTGATTGAAGTCTGTCCATATACCATTTTTTGATGTTTCTTGCCTTACTACGTAACTAGAAGTATTAACCTCATCAGGGTTAGTAATAAGAGATTGTGGTAGGAAGGGTATATCTGTATAAGTTGAACTAGCACCATCACTAGATTTAAATTGTATTTGATATATTTTGTCAGTAGCGTTCTCATTAGAGAAAATATATTTTGTAGTAGATGAGTTTCCTGTAAATGTCTCTTCTTGAATGTTTCGTACATATCTACGACCCATCATCTTTAATCCATCGTGAAAAAACCTTTGCTTTAGTTTACCACTCAAAGGAATAGTGGTATCTTGCCCTTGCAAGATGATGTCAATTAATTCGTATGCTTCTTTATATAACATATTGTTTCCTTTTAAATAGGGGGACAAAAGCCCCCCTATTTAATTGACTAGTGGATTATTACGAGTCAGATACCTTCAGAATCGCGTGAGTTTGCTCATTGCGAATCTCAGGAGCACCCTCATACAACCATTCACTAACTGTCCCGTCAGTTCCATCTTTGACAATATCGTCACGCAGTTGCATATCAGATTGTGCCAATGGACGCATTTCCACGTTAGCAGGGTCTACTACAAGAGCATAATCCTCATAAGCACCATTTAACAATGGATGAGGTATGAATTGTAGTTCTCCAACTGGTCCGTGATGTTTAGTAACACGAAGACCTGCTGTAACACCAGAACCCATCTCAGCATTAATGCTAGCACCGCTAGACTTACGAACTGCTACGACTAACTTCTTCAGCCATCTATTAGAACAAAAAGCAACTTTGCTCATTGAACCAGAAATGGTATCTTGGAAGATATTAGCAGTAACTGCATCTAGGTTGTCTAGGTCAGTCGCACTTCCGTCCATCACACATTGAAAGTCAGAGTTGTCACGACCATCGTTAGATATGATAGCCCCTGTTCCTGCAGATGCTCCGATTCCAAAACCCATAAAGGTACGTTTTGGATTCATTGCACTAGCATCAGCCTCTGCATCACCTTGCATCAATAACGCCCATTCTAGGTCGCCTTTGATTTTAGTGAGTTTACGAGCCTGTAGCCTTGCATACTCTTGTTCGCCATACTGCTTAGACACACGCATTGTGCGAGTAAGTGAGAATGGTTCACGAAAAATCTGAGTATAGTTAGCAAGCCTGCGAACTTTTTTGGTGCTCATCGCACTAACGCCTGCACCCTCATTGTATCCCAATGATGGTCCGTGCATTGTCCAAGCGTGAGCAACATAGTCATCGGCATTATCAGCAGAGTTATATTCATAACCTTTCTGTGTACCAGTTCCTGCAGTATTACCTGCGGTTCCGTGATACTCGAACTTCCATACTGTTGAATCTGCTGTACTAGCAAAAACAGCCGCTGTTTCATCGACTAATGTAACCTTAGTCCCATTAACAGTAACTGGTTCAAAAGCAACTGATGTTGATTTAGCACCGCTTGCACATCCGACTCCAATATCTGCACAGAAAACGTATGCACCGCTAACAGCAGATTCGTCACTAACTTTACCGCCTGCGTGATTAGATGTTACTTTATAAATACCACCTTTTTCAAACAGTTCCATTTGTGCTTGTCTTGGAAATGTGATAACACCTTGATATTGGTTGTCACCTGCGGCGGCAGTTGAGCCGTCTCCGTCAGTTTTACCATCTCCAATAGAGTTACCACCTATTTTGTTTAATGCCCCTACTACTTGTATGGACCTTTTGATGAAATGTTCATCTTCCATCCACTCAAATTTTGGTACAGGTGTTGAACGTGTACCAAGTCTACCTAGCAAAGTAAATATAGGCGTATCTGAAGGATTAAAATAATGAACCTTTTTACCAAGTTCCAGAACCTGTCTCGCGGACCCGTCTGTAAACTTAGCGTAACCACTTCCGTAGTTTTCAGCCATTTTTAGACTCCTTTAATTGGTCTAAGAAAACTCCATCTTCGAGTTACCCATTAGGCTGTCCATCAAATCATCTACAGGGTTTTTGCTAGCAGGCGGATTTGAACCCCCTGTTGTAGCCGCATTAACACCCGCAGGTATATCTTTTGGAGCAGGGACACTCTCAGGATTTTTCTCTTTAGTTGTAGATTCAGGCTGACCTTTAGCAGTTTTATAGAGTTGAACAAGATTTTCAGTCGAAAAAGAATTTTCGTCCTTAATGAAATTCAAATAATCCCCCACTTCAGCCTCACTCATATTGTGTTCGCTTTGTAAGTAAGATACCATTTGCCTAGCCTCAGTTTCTTGTCGTGCCTGAGTATCTCTTTGTTCAAACTCTTGCCTAACGTCTGATACGATTTCTTGTCTTAATTGGTCTCTTTGTTGAGCCTGAAAGGAATTGTACCATTCATTAGAAGTTGTGCCTTCGGTGTATATATCTAAAGGGTCAAAGTCTTCTGGTGGCTTAGATAGTTCTTCTTTAGGTTTATTGGCAAGTTCATTCAAAGCATTCCTCGCATCTTCGTTATTAGCAACCCACTTAGCAAATTCCAACGCATCTTCCGCCTCTTTGGACAGAGATTGCCCTTCGTTGCGTAATTTGTCGTATTCACTTTGTAGATGCCTATATGAGTCAGCAAGTTTTACTTTACCTTCATTATCGTCTTTAAACTTGTTATCAATTAACCATTCTCCTACATCAGCCTTGACTTCTTCTTCAGATTTATCAGCCTCGTTATTATCGTCAGATTCCGCTTTATTGATAGGTTCCTCAGATTCTTCAGGGCTTTCACCTTTATTGAAAGAAACTAGTTCTTCCGTTAGGTCAAAGTTACCTTCGTCCTCTTGGACCTCTTGTTCAATTTGCTCATTGACTTGTTCTTCGTTTAACATCTCAGATGCTCCTTTTTTTATTAAGTTACGCCCATATTATTGGCGGCTTGTTCTAAAGAGTTTACCTGTTCCTCGGCTTTGGATGAAGCGTCCTTTTGCCGAGCCGTTTCAATTTTTGTTCTAGCCTTAACATCAGCAACCGCACTTGCGATAGGCTTAGTAGCCTCTGCAACCTCCGCACGCATTTTCTGATGGAATACTTCACGTTCACGTGTTTGAAGGTCGCCCGATAATGACTTAACCTGTCCCTGTAACTGCTGAACTTGTTGTGATAGTTGTGCTATTTCGCTCTGTCTCTCTAACAATGCACCCTTGTCTATATCAGACTGCATATTCATAATAACTTGTGTTTTATCGTATATACCTGCTTGCATTAATCCAATATCTCTCTGAAGGTCTTGTAATGGATTTTTTGCTCTTGTACTTCCTATGACCGCTCTAATATCTGCTTTTGCTGTAGTCATATCGTACATTTTATTAACTGCACCAGTTTTATCCTCAACTGGAAGATTTAACTGAACCTCTTTATCATCTCCTTGAGGATTTACAAATCTTAATACTCTTTGTTGGTCGTATATATGAGGAATCCACTCTACACATACCTGTGCCGCCCTTGTTAGCATATCATATACAGGTAGTATCTTCCAGTTTTGCTTTTTAGATACTGCCTCATCAACTAATCCCGCCTCTCCAACAGTACCCGGACTTGCGTCAGGATTTCCTTGTGAAAATTTATATGCACCAAATACCTGTTCAATATCAACTTCATACCTTTGCTTTTCTTGGTATAAAGATGAACTAATTGCAGGAGGACTATATTCTTTTATTTTATTTTGTGATATAGCACCCGGATTTGCTCTAATTACTGCATTTGGAATAGACCATTTTCCTAATTCTTCTGGGTCTATCGCACCATCTTCATATATTAGTTTAAAGTTGGCAGTAGCATTTGTATGTGCTATTAATAATGCCTCAGTACGATTTAACATACGTTGTGGAGTTTTTGCGTGCCTAACATCTCCACTAGGGAATGGATTTCCTGCGTGTTCATTACAAGCAGGGATAATCGGGTATTGTGAAAGGGGGAGTATGTAATCGTACCCTATAACTTCTCCAAAAACACAGGTTTCTCTTATTTTAGGCTCATATACTTCCATAACCTGAACAGCACCATCCGCAAGAAACTGTTGGAAATCTTGGTCTTCTCTAATCTCGTCCCATTGCTCTTTATCTACATTTTTACTAAATCCAGTACCCATTTCTGTAATACGCATCATTGGGAGTGCGATTTTTGACCATCTTACAAATTTTCTTATTTTTCCTTCTTCATTATCCTGAAAAGCATCTGCTCTTCCTACTTTGTAGTCTCTATCAAAATTCCCACTAGATTTTTCATTCCCCCAATGCTCTTCCATCGCCTCATCAATAATATCTTCCAATTTTGGGAATAATGTTTTTGCCTGCTTTTTAGTCATTATATCGCTATAATGAATACTGCTAGCATCACTAAAATCTGGTAATATCGAGTTAGGGTCTACAAAAATAGACTCAGGATTCATTTTTTTAATTCTTAATGCACCTAAACCATCATCCGCATTCCAATCTGGATAAACGTAGCCATAAGCCACTCCCTTGACGAGAAAATCCCTTACCATCTTTCTAAAATGATGGTCTCCTGAAGAATCATACCATATTCTATCCATTAACTGAGAAAAAATAAAACTTATCTCAGAATCCGTCTTACCTTCAGGCTGAACGCTCCATACTGGCGAAGATGATGCTACGTTTGCTAGCACCTGTTCTACAGCAGGTCTTATTTTGTTATTACATTCAGGTGGCTGTCCAACGCTCTGTAAATACTCTTTTTGCTTTTCAGTTAATTGGTTTCCTAAATAAAAATCTTCATCTTCAGCGACTTGTTCTCTCCACTCAGAATTAGACCTTTCATAACGATACCATTCATCTCTAATAGAATCTCCAGTCACATCATCAAGACCATAACTAGATTTTATGGGTTTGTACGGATTATTGTTCCCGTAAGGTGATTTTATAGCCAATTATAAATATCCATTAATTTTAAATGTTGTTAATATAGCACTTATGCGGTAATAATTTCACCTGTTTCCCAATCTGTACGCAAAATTTTTGGAATTTTTGTCTCCCACTCCCCTTTTTCTCCTCTTTTTAGGTGATTTGGGTATACATCTTCAGTAGCCCAACGTAACGCATCTAGTGTATCCTTTGTAAATGTTCCGTGCTCTCTAAATGCTAGCAACTCAGATTCCAATTCATAATGTTCGTCTTTTAAAAACATAGCCTTGCTAGCAAATAGTGGTTGCATCTCTTTAATTCTAAAGAATTTAGACTTGATAGCGTCTTTTGGAGTAATTGGTAAAAATCTTCCTGTTTCTTTTCCTAGTCTTTGCAGGTAATCTGTTAGCATAACGTGACCAGTTTTTTCAACTCTTATATCTTTTGGGTGATATTGGTCTGCTAACCTTATTATTTCAGTAACTCCATCCATAGGAGAAACCTGTCCTCTAAACATATCTAACACATAGATATTATACTTATCATCAACAGCAACAACCATTGCAACTGTATAGTCAGCCTTAATATTCTCCGAAGATGCAGGGTCCACACCCATAAAAATATTAACAGGTATTTGTTCTCCATCAATAATAATAAAATTATAATTATCTTGTCGTTGGTATCTACCCTCCCAATATTGGATATGTTCTTTTTTAAATACTCTAAACGAATCATCCATAGGGATATTTTGATATTCCTGATAGAAATAAGCAACATCACCCTCTGATTTTAGCCTATCTCTCTCTGCTTTTAGCCATTTATAAGGTCTTCTATCGTCCCAAAGGACCTTAGGATTGCCTTTTTTATCTAAAATTTCTTTTCCCGATGACACAAATAATCCGTTCTCTGTCTTTTGTATGATTGCTTGATAGAATAACGACTTCCAAGC
>CEUI01032532.1_pt1 | contig 41192 bp, 35 predicted proteins | sample 531411 | NCBI WGS metagenome assembly CEUI01 (sample SAMEA2622841, study PRJEB7988) | marine metagenome | isolation source: saline water (ENVO:00002010), including
CCTGGCCGCAGACATGCTGAGCATGCTGCTGGCCGGCCTGCCGGGTGATCGCCAGGCCATCCGCCAGGCCCGGGAGGCCGGCGAGCGCACGGCGCTGATCGAGCGCGTGCACCGCCTACACGGCGCGACACGCTACTGCGGCGTGCCGCAACTGCGCGCGGCCTGCCAGCGCAGCGAGACGCTGCTGAAACAGGATGACCCGGAAGCGCAGCAGGCCCTGGACGAGCTGGATGCCGCCATCTCCCGCCTCACCGAAGCCGCGGCGCAGAGTGCCTGAGGAACCGCCATGCGTATCTGTCTGTTCAGCAGCAAGCCCTACGACCGGGAATCCTTCCTCGCGGCCGGCGCGCCATCCGACTGGCAGCTGCACTTTCACGAGGCGCGCCTGACCCTGGACAGCTCGGCGCTGGCCGCTGGCAGCGAGGTGGTCTGCGCCTTCATCAACGACGAGCTGTCCGCCCCGGTGCTGGAGCGCCTGGCCGCCCAGGGCACACGCCTGATCGCCCTGCGTTCGGCCGGCTACAACCATGTCGACCTGCAGGCGGCGCAACGCCTGGGGCTACCGGTGGTGCGGGTACCGGCGTATTCGCCGCACGCGGTGGCCGAACACGCCGTTGCCCTGGTGCTGGCCCTGAACCGGCGCATCCATCGCGCCTTCAACCGTACCCGCGAAGGTGATTTCTCCCTGCATGGGCTGACCGGCTTCGACCTCCACGGCAAGACCGTGGGCGTGGTCGGAGGCGGCAAGATCGGCCAGGCGTTCGCCCGCATCATGCACGGCTTCGGCTGCCAGGTACTGATCTACGACCCCTACCCGCTGGCCGGGCTCGAAGCACTCGGCGCCCGTCAGGCCACGCTCGATGAAGTGATCGCCGGCAGCGACATCCTCAGCCTGCACTGCCCGCTGACCGAGGCCAGCCACCACCTGATCGACAGCGCCCGCCTGGCACAGATGAAACCCGGCGTGATGCTGATCAATACCGGCCGTGGTGCGCTGGTCGACGCCCCCGCGCTGATCGCCGCGCTGAAGAGCGGCCAGCTCGGCTACCTGGGGCTGGATGTCTATGAAGAGGAATCCGAGCTGTTCTTCGAGGATCACTCCGACCGCCCGCTGCAGGACGACACCCTGGCCCGGCTGCTGACCTTTCCCAACGTCATCATCACCGCGCATCAGGCCTTTCTGACCCGCGAAGCGCTCGGCGCCATCGCCCGCACCACGCTGGACAACATCGCCGCCTGGGTCGCGGGCACGCCGGGCAATGAGGTCAAGGCCGGCGCGTGATAGCATGCCGGCTGATCCGGAGGACCCATGGCCGAACACGATTTCCGCTACACCCTGCTCAACCCGCAACACACCCTCACCGAATGCCGCGCGCTGGCGCCGGGCCGCTACCAGGTCACCGGCAACGGCGGCTCGATCCAGGCCAACGACGTCCTGCTGGTCACCCTCAAGGGCAGCCGTGACCTGCACATGCGCCTGCAGGTGGAGAAGGTCCGTCACCTGATCAATCCGCCCGGCCAATGGCTGGCCGTGTGCAAAGGCCCGCAGTTCAAGGAGCTGGCCATTCACAACTGGCAGGTCAACTGCGATGGCTGCGGCAAGCAGCTGGATTTCGAATTCGCCGTCGACGCGGCGCTTGGCAAGGCCGCCCAGGCCCCGGCTGCCGAGGCGCGCATCGCCGAACTGGGCTGGCGCAACGACGCCGGTCGTCATCTGTGCCGCACCTGCCAGGAGGCCTGACCATGCACCGCGCCCTGCCCCTCGCCCTGCTGACGACGACGCTGGTCGGTTGCGCCAGCGATGCACCGCAACTGGAAACCGAGCACAGCTACCGCGTCGAATGGATCGGTGAACGCCCGCTGATCGACCGCAGCCACCTGACCATCACCTTCGCCGCCGACGGTCGTGCCCACGGCAACGCGGGCTGCAACCATTGGTTCGCCGGTTACACGCTGGCTGGCGAACACCTGCGCTTCGAGGCCCCCGGCAGCACGCGCAAGCTGTGCGCCCCGGCCCTGATGGAGCAGGAACAGCGCTTCCTCGCCGCATTGGGCCAGGTGCAGCGCTGGGACTTCAACGCCATCGGCCAGCTGCAACTGTGGCCGGCCAGCGGCAAGCCGATCCGCCTCTGGGCCGAGTGAGGCCACTGTAGGCGGCGTTCAGCGACAACGCCGTTGTCGCTGAGCGCCCCGCTCCCTGTCAGGCGAACAGATCCAGCTGTTCCTGGCGCCCACGCATGTCGTGCAAGCGAACGCCGACCCCAAGCAGACGCACGGGCCTTTCGCCCCGGGCGAAGGCGTTGCTCAGCAGCAGCCGGTAGCTGTCCAGATCGAGACTGGCGCCCGCCTGCTCCAGGGTGGTCTGGGTGAAGTCGTGGAACTTGACCTTGACGAAGGGCTTGTCCGGCCGATAGCTGGCGTCCAGACGCAGCAGGCGACCGTTCATTTCCTCGAGCAGCGCCGGCAACCTCTGCAGGCAACTCTCCAGGTCCGGCAGGTCCTGGTCGAAAGTGTGCTCGACGCTCAATGACTGGCGCCGGCTGTCCACCTGCACGGCGCGCTCGTCGATGCCATGCGCCAGACGCCACAGGCGCTCGCCGAAACTGCCGAACTCACGCACCAGCGCCAGCTTGTTCCAGTCGCGCAGGTCCATGCAGGTACGGATGCCCAGACGCGTCAGCTTGTCCGCCGTGACCTTGCCGACCCCGTGCAGCTTGTTCACCGGCAATTCGGCGACGAAGTCGTCGACCTGATCCGGCGTGATGACGAACAGCCCGTTGGGCTTGCGCCAGTCACTGGCGATCTTGGCCAGGAACTTGTTCGGCGCCACGCCCGCCGATACGGTGATGTGCAGCTCCTGCGCCACGCGCCGACGGATTTCCTGGGCGATGCGCGTGGCACTGCCGGAAAAATGCGGCGAGTCGCTGACATCGAGATAGGCCTCGTCCAGCGACAGCGGCTCGATCAGATCGGTGAACTGGCGAAAGATGGCGTGGATCTCGCGGGAAACCGCGCGATAGGCCTCGAAACGTGGTTTGACGATCAGCAGGTCAGGACACAGCTTCAGCGCATGCCGCGAGGACATCGCCGAGCGCACGCCATACGCCCGCGCCTCGTAGTTGCAGGTGGCGATCACCCCACGCCGATCCGCAGAACCGCCCACCGCCAGCGGGCGGCTGGCCAGGCTCGGGTCGTCGCGCATCTCGATTGCCGCATAGAAGCAGTCGCAGTCGACGTGGATAATTTTTCGCTGGCTCATAGGGCGTCGATTTTACGTGCATGCCCCCATGAAAGACGACAGCTGAATACCGCCCTTCATCCGTGCGCAGCAGCCCCCGGATCAGGCTCGGTACGCGCGCAGGAAGGTATCCACCGCTGCCGCCACCGCCTGCCTGAAGTCAACGACGGCCGGTTGCGCGCCACACAGCAGCGGGTCCTTGATGCCCGCCTCGAGCAACCCCTTCAGGTGCAGGGCCGCCAGGTCCGGGTCGGCGTCGCGAAGAACCTGCTGCGCCATGAAGCGAGCCAGGTAGGCACTGATGGCGATTTCCGCACGGCGCGGACCATTGTCGAAGAGCGCCTTGTACAGCTCGGGATTTCCGTTCTCCACGATGGTGCAGCGGGTGACTGCCAGGCACTCCGGGGAGGTAATGATGTCGACGTAGGCCTCGCCGAAGCGCTGCAACGACTCAGCGACGTCTGCACTGCCGTCATCCAGGATGCCCAGCAGCGCATCGCATTGTGCCTCGACCGACTCGAGCATCACCGCCGCGAACAGCTCTTCCTTGGATTTGAAGTAGCTGTAGAGAGTCGCCTTGGAGCCACCGACCTTGTTCGAGATCATCGCCATACTGGTGCGCTCGTAGCCGATCTCCTGGAAGATTTCCCGCGACGCGTCGATTATCGACTGACGCCGCTCGTTGGTTTTTACCCTCATTACCACCTCACCTTCAAACTGCTGAGCCTGCGCGAGCATCGGGACTCATGCTTCCCCCTTGACGCATCGCTGCCTGGTGGCAGGTACCTGCGGTGCAAGGTACCCACCGTCTTTTCTGAACCGAACTGTACATTCTTATTGACGGCCCAGGCCAGCCTCTATATTAATACCGTACAGTTCATTTATAGGAGGCGCTCATGAGCCACCACAGCCCTTCGCATCCCCTGACCACGGCATGCGGATCGATAGTCCTGACGGTCGGGCTGACCATGCTGCCCGGTTGCGAGAGCATTCCTGATCTGGGCCCCGAGCCCTCGCCGGCGAGCGCATCGGCCTTCGACTCGAACGCAAGCCTGCCCGACGCCGCTGGCGCGTGGCCCGTGGAAGGCTGGTGGAAACGCTTCGATGACGCTCAGTTGAATGCCCTGATTGCGGAGGGACTGGCGGGATCACCCGATATTGCCGTCGCCGCTGCACGAGTGCGGGCGGCGGACGCGCTGGCACAACAGGTCGGGGCCGCACTGCTGCCCAGTGTCGGGGCCGAGGCCAGCGCCGGAGGCGTGCAGCAGAGCGAGAACATGTCGCCTCAGCCGCAGTTCGTACCCGATGGCATCGACGATGTTGGCCAGGTGAATGCGACCTTCAGTTTCGATATCGATCTGTGGGGACGCAACCGCGCCGCACTTGCCGCCGCAACGTCCGAAGCTGAGGCGACGCGCATCGATGCGGCACAGGCTCGGCTGATGCTGAGCACCGAAATAGCCTCCGCCTATGCGGATCTCGCCGCCTATCACAATGCGCTGGACGTCGCGAACAGGGCCGTCCAGGTGCGCACCGCCAGCGCGACCCTGACCAGGGACCGCGTGCGCACCGGGCTCGAAAACCGAGCTTCGGAGAAACAGGCTGAAAGCCGCGAAGCCTCTGCGCATGCGGACGTGGAAAATCTGAACGAAGCACTCGCGACGACGCGCAATCGCCTCGCCGCCCTGCTCGGCGCGGGACCTGATCGTGGCCGGCACATCACTCGACCAACCCTGGCGTCACCGCGACTCGCCCTCCCCGCCGACGCCGGGATCGAGCTGATCGGCCGCCGCCCCGACATCGCTGCGGCGCGTCTGCGTGCCGAAGCAGCCGCGAAGCGGATCAAGGTCGCGCGCACCGAGTTCTATCCAAACGTCAACCTGTCGGCTCTGGTCGGCGTCCAGTCGCTGGGCATTTCGACACTGTTCGGTTCGGGTTCCAGCTACGGCAATGCGGGGCTCGCGATCAGCCTGCCGATCTTCCAGGGCGGGCGATTGCAAGGGCGCTACCGAGGTGCCCGTGCCGACTACGACGTGGCGGTCGCAAGCTACGACGGCACCCTGGTCGCAGCCCTGCGCAGCGTCGCCGACATCGTCGCCGTGCGTGCGGCGACCGACCGCCAGCTCGCCAGGCGCCACGACGCTGCGGAGGCGGCGCGAGAAGCCGCCAGGCTCACGGGACTACGTTATCGGGCGGGGCTCGACAACCAGATCGTCCACCTGACGGCAGAAGACAGCATGGTCGCCCTCGATCGCTCGGTGGTCGAGCTCGAGGGCCGCAGGTTACAGCTCGATATCGCTCTGATCCGCGCACTCGGCGGCGGATACCAGGAGCCCCAGACAGTAGGGAAAAGATGATGACTCAAGAAACGACGAACACCCTTGAGGATGCACCAGCAGCACTGGAAGCGCAGAACCTGGCGAAGCGCAAAAGACTGTTCCCGCTGCTATTGCTCGTGATCCTGCTGATCGCCGGGCTCTTTGCCGCCTGGTACGTCATCACCCAGCAAGGACGAGTGCGTACCGACAATGCCTATGTGGGTGCCGACTCCGCGCAGATCACCGCCCTGGTCGCGGGTCCCATCCAGGCCGTTCCCGTGGTGGACACCCAGGAGGTCAGGAAGGGCGAGATCCTGGTGGTTCTCGACGATGCCGAATATCAGGTGGCCGTCGCTGAAGCCAGGGCGGCACTGGCGCAGGCCCGCCAGCACTACCGGCAGGCGGAGGCCAGCACCAGTGCGGCGCAGGCCCGCGTAACGGCGAGGGATGCGGAGATACTGCAGGCGAAAGCCCAGCTGCGCGACAGCAAGGCGGCAGTCGAGCGTACACGCGCCGAACTCGCCCGGCGAGAGAGCATCGCCGGAACCGGGGCGGTCTCTGCCGAAGACCTGACGGCGGCGCGCACGGCGTACCAGTCGGCAATGGCCGCACGTGACCTTGCCGAGGCGGCGATCAATTCCGCACAGGCGGTTCGCGGCTCCGCCGACGGCGACTTCGGGGCGGCCGAGGCCCTCACGCTCGGGCTGACCATCGACACCTCGCCGAATGTCGCCATGGCCAAAGCACGGCTCGACAGAGCGGAGCTCGATCTGTCACGGACCGTCATCCGCGCACCGTTCGACGGCGTCGTCACCAACAAGCAGGTGCAGGTTGGCGAGCGTGTTGCTGCAGGCGCACCGCTGATGATCGTGGTGCCGGTGGCCAGCGTCTATGTCGATGCCAACTTCAAGGAAAGCCAGTTCGAGCGCCTGCGTATTGGACAGTCCGCCGAGCTGACCTCGGACTACCACGGCAGCGGGGTCACCTACCGGGGCACTGTCGTCGGCTTCAACGGTGGCACGGGAGCGGCCTTCGCGCTGATCCCGGCGCAGAATGCGACCGGCAACTGGATCAAGGTGGTGCAACGCCTGCCCGTGCGAATCGCCCTGGAACCCGATGACCTGAAGGCGTATCCGCTGCGCGTGGGGTTGTCGATGGACGTCACTGTAGATACGCGCGGAGAGTAGCCATGAGCAGCACTGCATCTGCCGAAGCCATGGCCATCACGCCCCAGCCGCTGCAAGGCATACGCCTCGCGGCCGCGGCTTTCGCGCTCGGGCTGGCCAACTTCGTCGTCGTCCTCGACACCACCATTGCCAACGTCGCGGTGCCGCATATCGCCGGTGGGCTGGCCGCCTCCGCGACGCAGGGAACCTGGGTGATCACCAGCTATGCGGTTGCCGATGCCATCGCCGTTCCCCTCACCGGCTGGCTCGCCATGCGCTTCGGCACGGTTCGCTGGTTCCTGTTCTCCATCATTGGCTTCGGCCTTTTCTCGCTGCTGTGCGGCCTTGCCCAGTCGATCGAGCAGTTGCTCGCGTTCCGTGTCCTGCAGGGATTTGCCGGGGGCCCGCTGATGCCGCTCTCGCAGATTCTGCTGATGCAGATATTTCCCAAGGAGAAGGCTGGAGCGGGCCTGGGCATCTGGGCGATGACCACCACCACCGCGCCGATTCTGGGGCCCATTCTCGGCGGTACGCTCAGCGACAACTGGTCCTGGCCCTGGATATTTTTCATCAACCTTCCGGTGGTCGCCATCGTCGTCATGGGTTGCCTGGCGTTCATGAAGCCGTTCGAGACCCGACGCATCAAGGCACGGATCGACGTCATCGGGCTGATCCTGCTCGTCCTGTCGGTGGGCTCGTTCCAGATCATGATCGATGAAGGTCGCCTGCAGGACTGGTTCAGCTCGAACCTGATCATCGTGCTCGCCATCGTCGCCGCCATCTCCTTCGCTGCGTTCGTACTCTGGGAGTTGACCGCGAGCAACCCGGTGGTCGACCTGCGCGCGTTCCGCCATCGCGGTTTCACCTTCGCCGCGCTCGCCATGTCGCTGGGGTTCGCCGCCTTCTTCTCGCAGGTGGTACTGACGCCACTCTGGCTGCAGCAGACGGCAGGCTATACCTCGACGCATGCCGGCTATGTCGTCGGTTGGCTGGGCTTCTTCGCCGTTCTGACCTCGCCCATCGCCGCCGGTCTGATCGGCAAGGTCGATCCACGCGTCACGATCTCGATCGGCCTGCTCTGGATGGCGTTCGTCTCGACCCTGCGGGCGGACTGGAACACCGATGTCGGCTACTGGACGCTGGTCATGCCCCACCTTCTGCATGGTCTGGGCATGTCCCTGTTCTTCGTCGGGCTCAGTGCCCTCGCCGTCAGCAGCGTTCCTGAAAAGGAGCAGACATCCGCCGCTGGTCTACTCAGTTTTCTTCGCACGCTCGCCAGTGCCATCGGCACGGCAGTGGCGATGACCGCCTGGGATTGGCAGGGCCGCACGTCTCGCTCCGAGCTGACTGCGAGTCTGAACGACCCTGAAGGGGCGATGAGTCTGCTGCAGCAGGCGGGTCTGAGCTTCGAGCAGGCACGTGTAGCGCTCGAACAGCTGGTCGAAGTGCAGGCTGCGACGCTGGGAGTGCTCAACCTCTCCATGGCCGCCGCCGTCGGCTTCGTGCTGGCCGCCATCGCGGTGTGGCTGGCGCCCAAGCCCAGGAGCGTGACACTGGGCAGCGGCCACTGAGGCAAGCGGCCAACCGGCACATCAGAAGTGGTAACCGATGTTCAGGTTGGTCCGCAGCATCCGTTCGTCACGGTGCGTGGCGATGGTGCCGGTGCCACGTTTCCCTCGCCGGATGGCCGCTCACTCGGCGTCCGGCTGCGCCTCGGGGGCGGCCGACTGGAAAGGCTCCAGCTGCCGGCACTGCTCGACGATCCGCAGTATCGTCGGATAGGCGCTCAGCGGCACCCTGAAACGCTCGGCATTGAAGACCTGCGGCAGCAGGCAGCAATCCGCCAGCGAGGGCGTGTCGCCATGGCAGAAGCGACCGGTGTCGGGAGACTCGGCCAGCATGCGTTCCATGGCGCTGAAGCCACGTTCGACCCAGTGCCGATACCAGGCGCTGCGGCCGTCGGCGTCGATATCGAGCTGCCGCTCCAGATAGCGCAACACCCGCAGGTTGTTCAGCGGGTGGACCTCGCAGGCGATCGTCTGGGCCAGCGCCCGCACGCGCGCGCGCCCCAACGGATCTGCCGGGAGCAGTGGCGGCTGAGGATGGCACTCGTCCAGGTACTCGATGATGGCCAGCGACTGCACCAGAGTCGCATCGCCATCGCTCAGGACAGGCAGCAGCTCATTCGGGTTGAGCGCGGCGAAATCTGGCACATGCTGCTGGCCACCGTCCTTCAGCAGGTGCACCGGCACGGCATCCCAGGCCAGGCCCTTGAGGTTGAGCGCGATACGCACGCGGTACGACGCCGAACTGCGGAAATAGGTATAGAGCTTGAGCACGCTTCAGGCCCCCATCGCTCAGGCCAGCGCCGGCAGCAAGGTGGCCGCGCACTCGCCAAAGCCGATGCGCGCAGCGCCAGCCCTCTCACACCAGCCGCGCAGTTCCATGCGATCGCCATCCTCCACGAAGGTACGCTGCTCGCCATTGGGCAGCACGACAGGTTGCTTGCCGCCCACCGTGAGTTCGATCAGCGCGGCCGCCTGGTCGAGCGTCGGGCCGGACAGCGTGCCGGTGCCCAGGATGTCGCCCGCGCGCAGGTTGCAGCCGTTGACCGTGTGATGCGCGACCATCTGCCCCAGGGTCCAGTAGGCGTGGCGGTAGTTGGTGGCACTCAGCCGCGTGGCGGCCTGCTCTTCGGCGCGCATCCGCGCCGTCTGCATCAGGACTTCCAGCTGGATGTCGAGCGCGCCCTCCTCACGGTCGCCAGGGGCGTTCAGGTAAGGCAGCAGCTCCGGGTCCTCGGCGTCACGCACGGGTGGTGCGGTGCGGTATGGGGCCAGCGCCTCCAGGGTGACGATCCATGGCGACAGCGTGGACGCGAAGTTCTTGGCCAGGAACGGACCGAGCGGCTGGTATTCCCAGGCCTGGATGTCACGCGCCGACCAGTCGTTGAGCAGCGACACGCCAAACACATGGCTCTCGGCCTCGGCCAGGGGAATGGCATGGCCATGGGCGTTGCCCCGCCCGATGTACACCGCCAGCTCCAGTTCGATGTCCAGTTTCCTGCTGGCCGCGAAGACCGGTGCGCTGGCGCCTGGCGGCAGGATCTGCCCGCAGGGACGATGGAAGTTCTCACCGGACACGATCAGGCTGGAGGCACGCCCGTGGTAGCCGATGGGAATCCATTTGTAGTTGGGCATCAGCGGGTTGTCGGGGCGGAACAGCCGCCCGATGTTGGTCGCATGGTGCACCGAGGTGTAGAAATCGGTGTAGTCGCCGACCTGCGCCGGCAGGCTGTATTCGGCATCGGCCTGCGCGACCAGGCAGCGATGCAGCACAACGGCCTCGCGTGCTCCGGGGCGCAGCGCCCGCGACAGTGCCAGACGCAGGTCGGACCATGCCGCCGGGCCCATGTCCATCAAGCGGTTCAGGCTGGCCTCGCCTGCGGCGGCGGCGGCATCACCACTGAAGATGCCGGCGGCGAAGGCGGCGTGCATATCGAGAATCTGCTCGCCGATGGCGACGCCCCCGCGCCAGGGTTCGTCGCTGCCGCGGCGGCGGAAAACCGCGAACGGCAGATTCTGGATGGGGAAGTCGCTGCCCTTCAGGTTGGCGGACTCGACCCAGCTGACGAGCGAGGGGTCATGGGTTTCGTTCAAGGTAACCATGTGTCGATTGTCCTGCGCTTACTTGCGGTCCGGGTTGAAGTGCTTTTTCAGGCCCTGCCAGCACTGTGCGTAGTCGCGCTGCAGTTGCGGCGACTGCATGGCGTAGGGCGTGGGGATCAGGGGCATCGGTGTCTCGAACATGAAGGCCATCGTGTCCTTGATGTAGTCCGGCTGATCGATGTTGCGCGTGGATGAGCTCTCGAAGGTCTCGGCGTCGGGCCCATGGCCGGTGAAGCGGTTGTGCAGGCTGCTGCCGCCCGGGGCGAAGCCCCCGGCCTTGGCGTCGTAGACACCGTGAATCAGGCCCATGAACTCGGACGCCACATTGCGGTGGAACCAGGGGGCGCGGAAGGTATGCGCCATCGCCAGGGTACGCGGTGGGAAGATCACGAAATCCAGGGTGCCCAGCCCCGGCACGGCAGTGGGCGCGGACAGGACCAGGAAGATGCTCGGGTCCGGGTGGTCGTAGCTGATCGAGCCGATTGCGTTGAAGCGCCGCAGGTCGTACTTGTACGGTACATGGCTGCCTTGCCAGGCCACGACATCGAACGGCGAGTGGCCCATCTTCGCGCGCCACAGGTTGCCGCTGAACTTGGCGATCAGCTCGTGCTCACCCTCGACGTCCTCGTACCAGGCGACAGGCGCCTGGAAATGCCGCGCCGCAGCCAGGCCATTGGAGCCGATCACCCCCAGGTCCGGCAGCCTCAGGTCCGCGCCGAAGTTCTCGCAGATGTAGCCGCGCGCGCTGCCATCCGGCAGGCCGACACGAAAACGGACGCCGCGCGGGATCAGCACGACCTCCTGCGGCTCGGCGTCGATCAGGCCGAACTCCGTGGTGATGTGCAGGCGCCCTTGCTCCGGCACGATCAGCATCTGCGCATCCGCGTTGTAGAAGGCACGCCGGCCCATCGACTGATTCGCCGCATACAGATGCACCGCGATATCGACGTTGCCGGCCATCGTGACCATGCCCTGGAGGAAGTCCGTCGGCTCGCTCGGCAGCGGCAATGGGTTCCAGCGGAACTGGTTGGGCGAAGCCTCGGTGTCACTGAAATCACTGACCAGCTGGCCGTTGTCGATGCGCTCGAATGGCTGGTGCATCGACGACGGCCGGATGCGGTACAGCCAGGAGCGCCTGTTGAGATAGCGCTGCGCCGTGAATGCCGTCCCCGAGAACTGCTCGGCGTACAGCCCATAGGGGCACTGCTGCGGCGAGTTCTGTTCGCTTGGCAGTGCACCTGCCAGCGCCTCGCTGCTGAACTCGTTGCCGAAGCCGTGCAGGTAGCACAGGTCGTCACGGGTTACGGAATCAGGTTTGACGGTCATGATTTCACTCCTTCAATGCGAGATGACGACCTGCCCCGCCAGGCGGCCGTCAGGAACGTGGAGCAGAGGCTGGCTCCGGCCATCAGTGCACGATGTCGCCGTCGACCCGTGCTGCAGGTGCAGACGCCGTACCTCCCGTATGGGCGAACAGGAACAGCATCAGCGCGGCGATCACCGTGGGGACGGCCATCGCCAGGAAAATCTCGCTGTTGCTCCACTCGAACTGGATCAGCAGGCCGCCGAGCACGGGACCGGCGATGGAGCCCCAGCGCCCGATGCCCAGGCTCCAGCCCAGACCGGTGGAACGCAGCGCGGTCGGGTAGTAGGTCGCGGCCAGGGCGTTGACCGCCGGCTGGCCGCCGATGATGCAGAAACCGGTCACCGTCACCACGAGGAACAGCAGGGGCAAGCCGATGCCCGGCTGCCCGATGAGCGCGATGCTGAGTGCGGCAAGGGCGAAGCACGGCACCAGTACCTTGAAAAAGCCGATGCGGTCGATCACCGGCCCCATCAGCAAGGTGCCGAGCACACCCCCGACCTGCAGCGTGGTGCCCACCATGACGGCCGTCGAGGTGGACATGCCGGCACTGGTGGCGATGGTCGGCAACCAGCTCGAGAGGAAGTACAGGTTCAGCAGGTTCATGAAGTTCACCACCCACAGCAGGACAGTCGCCACGCCGCGTCCCTCGCGAAACAGCTCCATGACCGGGGCGCTACCCTGCGCGGTCTCCGCCAGGGCATAGCGGGTACTGCCATCCACTTTCAGCGAGGGGTCGATCCTGCGCAGCGTCCTGCCCACTTCATCCAGGCGTCGGCCCTTGACCACCAGAAACTGCATGGACTCGGGCACGAACACGTACATCAGCGCCGCGATCAGCAGCGGGAAGATGCCGCCGAGATAAAACACCGACTGCCAACCCCACAGGGGAATCATCCACGCCGACACCAGGCCTCCCAGCACAGCGCCGATGGTGTAACCGCAGGACACCAGCATCATCAGGGTGACGCGCTTGTTCCGGGGGCTGAATTCGCCCACCAGCGCCAGCGCGTTCGGCATGATGGCGCCGAGGCCAAGGCCGGTGACGAAGCGGATCACCTGCAACTGGCCAATGCTCGTCACGTGAGCCGTCACCAGCATGCACAGCGAGAAGAACACCGTGGCCCAGATGAGTACGGGGCGGCGGCCGATCTTGTCGGCCAGCACGCTCAACGTCAGCGAACCCACCAGCATGCCGAAGAGCCCTGCGCCGAACACCGGCCCCAGCTCGGCCTTGCTCACGCCCCAGTCGGCAATGATGGCCGGGGCCACGTAGCCCATCGACTGCACGTCGAAGCCATCCATGACCACGGTGAGCCCCACCATCATCAGGATCAAGAGCTGGCTGCGGCTGAGCCTGTTGCTGTCGATGACCGAAGGAATATCGATGGTCTGCACGGCGCTCATACGCGAGGTCCTTGTGCAGATGACGCTTGCTCGAGGAACGGCGATGGACCGCCAGTGTCACGGCGTTCAGGGCAGGTGCGCCCTGCATTGCCCAGCGTTGGATCATTGAACATGACTTGTCTCCGCTTAACCGAGATACGTGTACATTGGATAATCGATGCACTTATCGGACAAATTGTATTTTTCGATCCACTTATCGGGACAAGCGATGAATGTCACCTTGCGCCAGTTGCGCGCCTTCGTCACGCTGGCCAAGCTCGGGAGCTTCACCGAAGCCGCCACGGCCCTGCACATCACCCAACCCACGCTCAGTGGCCTGATCAAGGAGCTCGAGCAGGCGCTGGGGGTGCAGATCGTCAACCGCACGACGCGCAAGGTAGAGCTGTCCAGCGTCGGCAAAGAGTTCCTGCCGCTGACCGCACGCATCCTTCAGGACCTCGACGAAGCACTTCGGGCCATCACGGATATCAAGGAACTCAAGTCGGGCACCGTGCGCGTCGCGGCTCCGCAACTGATGGCCTGCACGCTGCTCACCGATGTGGTCAGCTCGTTCTCGCAGCTGTACCCAGGGGTCGACGTGCGCCTGTCCGACAGCCTGGTCGAGGACGTGCTGCCGAGGGTACAGGGTGGTGAAGTGGATTTCGGAATCGGCCCGGAGCGCACGGAAAACCGGGACATCGCGGCGCACCTGCTGTTCGACATGCCCTTCGTCGCCGTGCTGCCACAACAGCATCCGCTTACCCGGCATGAGCACCTGACCTGGGCGGAGTTTCTGGGCCACCCGCTCATCTCTCTGGAAGGCGAGTACACGCAGATCCTCCGCCGGGAACTGCACGCGGCGTCGGACCAGCTCAACTACGCGCCGACGAAGGAAGTCTCCTTCATGACCACGGCGCTGAGCATGGCCAGCGCCGGCCTGGGTGTAACGGTATGCCTGCCCTATGCACGCTCCCTGCTCAGCCTCTACCAGCTGCAGACCCGGACCCTGAGCGAGCCCACGGTGCGCCGCAAGTTCCACCTGCTGGTGCGCAAGGATCGTGTGATCTCACCCGCCGCCCAGGCTTTTTTCGACTACCTGCTGGCCTACGTCGCGCAACAGAAATGGGGTTCCATGGCGCAGTAACGAGGCCATCGTGCCCATGCCATGCGACGCTACCGGCGTGTCGGTCCTCACAGGCGCTCGATAGCCGGCATGTGCCACTGACCGTCGAGCAGGCGCCGCTCCGGCAAGTAGATGCGCCCGGTCAGGCTGAACGGCCCGCTGGCTGGAATCGGCAGCCAGTTGCCCTGCTGCTCGGCGGCCGGCGTCTCGTGCTGCAGCCACAGGTCGAGCGAGCCGTCGGCGTTGTAGCGCAGCGGGTCGCGGTCACCCAGCGCATAGCGACCCTGCGGGTTGGCGATCAGGTAACCGTCACCATCATAGGCCGTCACCGACCAGAACGCCCTGGCCGGCGGCAGCTCACCGGCGGCGAAATGCAGGCGGTAGCGTCGTCCCCCCTGCAGCGGCTGGCCCTGGCCATCGAGATTGGCGTTCGGGTAGATCGCGTCGGCTGCCAGGTTCGCACCGAAGCCCACCATCGCCACCACCGCGCGCAGCCCGTAATCCGTGCCGTAGTCGCCGATGTGCAGCGGTGCTTCGCGCCAACCGTTGACCAGCCCTTGCGGGTCCTGCAGCGCCCGTTGCATCTCGCGCCCGGCCAGCCAGATACCCAGGCGCACGGCCTGTCGCTGCAGCCAGTTCCACTGCGGCGCTGCGCCAGCGTGTACGCCGAGCTGGCGCAGCTCGGCGACGGCGGCGCTATCGGCAGGCGCAGCGGGATTGTCCTGCAGCAGGGTGGCCAGGCGAGCGAAGAAGTCCTCCGCGCTCAGCGCCCGCATCTGGTACAGCGGAGATGGCCTGGAACTCTGCGGCATGGCGAATGGCAGCGCCGGGCTGGCGCTACCCTGCTGCCAGTCCTGCAGGCTGCGCAAGCGCACGCTGGCCTGGATCGCGTGCACGCTCGGGTAGTCGGCCTTGCCGTTGGTCTGGATACGTCCCAGCAACCAGGCGAGACGCGTCGGTGAACGCAGCAGGGTCAGCCCTGCCGGCACCTGCCCGTCCCAGTGCGGGCCGACCAGCAGGAAGCTTCCGCCCTGGCTGCCGAGCGTGCGACTGCCAAGGCTGGCGAAGACGTTGCTCCAGGCATCGAGAAACTGCATCAGCAGGTAGCGCTGGCTGGCCGGCACCTCGAACACCCAGGGCCCGGCATCCAGGTCCAGCCAGGCCTGGGTGTAGAGGGTGTCCACGTTGGGGCGCACGAACACGCGGTAGTCCGCGTCGGGAAAGGCCGGCATGTGCACCAGGCGATTGGCCGGCGCGATATCGCTGACGAAGTCGTGCCGGGTAAGGTCAGCCAGCACCAGCGGATAGCCGAACACATAGCCGCGGGCCGCCAGGCCCAGGGTTTCGCGCTGGCTCCACGCCAGGCCGCCGCTCAGCAGCGCAGCCAGCACGCCCAGAAGCAGCAGGCGACGCCACAGCGTACGCGGTTTGCGCAGAAGGCAGGGGGACAGCTTCAACTCGTTCATGAACGTTTTTCCGTATTCAGGTTGCTCATGGCAAACGCTGGATGGCCGGCGGCACCCACTGTTTGTCCAGCACCGACGCCTTGGGCCAGTACAGGCGCAGGAACAGGCTGAAATCCTCCGCCGGGGCCGGCAGCCAGTTGCTCAGCTGTTCGGGCGCCTGGGGCTGCTCGTGCTGCACGTACAGATCGAGCGAGCCATCGGCGTTGTAACGCAGGTCGCTGTCACCGCTGAGGGCATAGCGCTTGAGCGCATTGGCACTGAGAAACTGCTGGCCGTTGTAGAGGGTCAGCGACCAGAAGGCGCGCACCGGCGGCAGTTGCTCCTTGCTGAAGTGCAGCACGTAGCGATGCGCGCCCGTGAGGGGCTGGCCCTGCGGGTCATTCCACAGGTTGGGGTAGATCGCGTCCGCCGCCAGGTTGGCGCCCAGGGCGACCTTGGCCACGATCGCCCGCTGCTCGTAGCGGGTGCCGTAATCGCCCAGGTCGTAGCCGATCCGCCAGCCGTTGTAGGTCGGCAACTGTTCCAGCACTTGCTTGCTGTTGGCCATTACCTGCAGCACCTTCTCGTAACCAAGGGCACTGCCGAGCCGCTGCAAGGGTGACAGGCGCGCCAGGCAACCAGGGCCGAACAGGCCGGTAGCCCGGATGCGCTGCATCATCGGCGCATCGGCGGGGCTCGCCGGGTTGTCCTTGAGCAACTGGCAGAGGGTGGCGAAGAACTCGTCCTGGCTCCAGCTGGCGACCTGGCGATCCGGTGACGGGCTCAGCGCCAGTCGCGGCAGCTCGACCATGGCCACCGGCGCCGGCGCTCCAGCCGGCTGTCCCTGCCAGGTGCTCAGTGGCATCAGCCTGAAGCGCTCCTGTAGCTGGGTGACCGCCTGGTACTCCTGCTGATTGGCGGTTCTGATGCGGCCGATCAGCCAGGCCAGCTGGGTCGGCACCCGGATCAGTTCCAGCCCTGCGGGCGTCTCGCCCTGCCAATCCGGCCCGGCCACCAGATAGCGCCTGGCGGCCGTGCCGATGGTACGGGTGCCGGGGCTGGTCACCACATTGCTCCAGGCATCCATGATCTGCATCATGTAGAAATGCCCACGGGTATCGGGAATCTCCATCACCAGCGGCTCGCGGCGCAGGTCGAAGTGGCTGATGCTGTAGAGCGTGTCGATGTTCGGCGACACCACGCCATTGAACTCCGGATCAGGGAAGCGCTTGGCGTGGTTGAAGCGGTTCATCGCACTGGTGCCGATCAGCATCTGGTGCTGCTTGGTGACCTCCATCATCACCAGAGGGAAACCGAACAGGTAGGCCTGCGCGGTGTCCCTGGCCTGCTGGATCAGGTTGTAGCCAGCCAGACCCACGCCCACCAGCACAGCGGCAGCGATGCCCAGCCCCAGGCGCCATTTCTTGTTCAGTGACATGTCAGGCTCTCCTTCAGCGGACGCCGGCATTGCGCAGCGCGGTGGGTGTGTACTCGGCGGCCAGCGCTTCGAAGCCGAACTCCAGGCCGCCGCGCTCCTCGTTGCGCATGCCCGAGGCGATGTAGCGACCATTGAGCAGGTCATACAGCGCCTCGATGCCCATCCAGGGAATCTGCTGGTCGTAGCGGTAGCTGCTGTAGCCCTCACCGACGCGCCACAGCGTACCGCGTGCGTCGTAATGGTCGGCCAGGGCGATCTGCCAGGTATCTTCATCGATATACAGCTCGCGCTTGGCATAGATGTGGCGCTGCCCGTCCTTGAGCGTGGCCTGCACCACCCAGACGCGGTGCTTCTCGTAGCGGGTCAGGTCGGAGTTGATGTGCCCGGGCTTGACCAGGTCGGCGTACTTCAGCTGCGGCGAATCGAGCTGGTAGTTGTTGTAGGGGATGTAGATTTCCTTCTTGCCCAGCAGCTTCCAGTCGTAGCGATCCGGCGCGCCGTTGAACATGTCCAGGTTGTCCGCCACGCGCTGGCCTTCGGAGGCCGGATAGGGGCCGTCGTAGGCCACCTGCGGGGCACGCCGCACACGCCGTTGGCCGGCACTGTAGAGCCAGGCCATGCGCGGTTCCCTGACCTGATCGAGGGTCTCGTGGACCAGCACCACGTCACCGGAAAGACGCGCCGGCGCGGTCACCATCTGTTTGTAGTAGAACAGCACGTTGCCCGGGTTCTGCGGGTCATAGCCCTTGATCTTGTCGCGATAGCTGAGCTGCTGCCGGAAGTGCACCGGGGTGAAGGTGCCACTGGCCAGCGGCGTGGCCTGCACGTGAGTGCGCCGGGCGCTGCCACCGCGGTAGCGGGTGATGTGGTTCCACAGCACTTCCAGCCCGCTCTGCGGGATCGGGAAGGGATAGGCGGTGTCGAGGTCCTGCAGACCATTGCCCCCTTCCACCAGCCTGGCCTGGCGTGCGTTGCGGGCGATGGCCTGGTAGACCTCGTCCGGCAACGCGGCGCTGCGGTGGGTGGGGAAAACCCGCAGGCGATAGCTGTCCGGGTAGCGCTTGAGCATCGCCATCTGCCCGGCACTCAAGTGCTCGCGGTGCTGCTCGGCGTTCTGCGCCGTGATGACCAACAGCGGCTGCTCGGCTTCGAATGGATTGCTCAGGAAGCCGGCGGCATCGAGGCTGCCGGCATCCTTCGGCAGGCCACCCGTCCATTCCGGAATCGAGCCGTCGGCATTGCCGGCGCGCTCCGCGCCGACCGGGGTCAGGCGGGTGCCGAGCGTGGCGGCTGCTTCGGCGGAGACGGCTGCCTGAGCGTTGCCACAGATCAGGGCGGCCAGTACGGCAAGGATCAGAGGTGTCTTGTTCATGTTCGGTCTCCGCTCAGAATGACACGCCAACGCTCAGCGCCACGAAATCGCGGTCCACGTTGACGTTGTAATCACCGCCGAAAAAGTCGGTGTACGACAGGCTGGCGCTGTAGGTGCTGAGGTAGCTGGCGTCGACGCCCAGGCTGATGGCCTTGGCCCCTTCGTTGAAACCCGGCTCCGGGCCGTAGCCGCTGACATCGTGGGACCAGGCCAGATTGGGGTTGAGCTGGACACCGGGGATCAGGTTGCTGAACTCCCAGATCGCCCGCACCCGATAGCCCCAGGCATGGCGTGTGGTGAAGCCCTGGTCGGTGCAGTTGCCTGGCGAACTGGCGTTGGTGGCACCGGTGCAGATGGCATTGTCGGGGTACAGCTCGCCCGCCCCGTAGAGCGTGCTGCGGCCATAACGCACGCCACCCTTGCCCTCCAGCCCGCCGACCCAGGTGCTGGCGACCTCACCGACCAGTATCAGCCGGTCGGCACCCATCACCTGATCGAAGAAATGCGTGGCGGTGATCTGCGCCTGGGTGACTTCCTTGCGGCGGTAGCCATAGATGTCCATGTCGTTGCCCAGCACTGTGTCGCCGGAACTCACCAGCGGTGTGGCGGCACCCGTCCCGAGCACTGCCAGCACCTGGTCCAGCGGGTTGATCTGCACCGGCATGTTCGGCCGGTAGCTGATCTCGCCCGCCAGCGTGGTACCGCTGTCCAGGCTGGTATTGAAGCTCAGGCCATAGAGGCGGATGTCTTCCGGAAAGGCGGCGAAGTAACGCGCGCTTCCCAGGTGGTATGCCTGCACCAGGCCCTGCCCCGCAGCACTGCCGATGAAACCGGCGCAACCCGGCCCGGGAATGCCGAGGTTGCCGCACAGCTGCGGAGCGAAATCGAGATTGCGGGTGTTCGGCCCGGTCGTGGTGCTGAAATACGGCTGACGGCTGTGGTAGTTGATGAAGTAGCCGGCGAATTCACTGTTCAACTGTGGGGCGAACCAGCGCAACGCCACTCCCCACTGGCCGCTGTCACGCGCATCGCGGTCGGCACTGCGCGGCACCTTGACGCCCTCCCCCGTCAACTCGATGCCGAACGGGGCAAGCGCCGCCTGGGCGGTGGCGTTCTGATCGAGAGCCGGCCCCGTGTGCAGCTGATCACAGCCCTCGGCGATCACGTCGTTCTGGGAGAAGAAGGTGCCGCAGTTGTCGACCACGGTCTGATCCCACTCCAGCTGATAGAAGCCCTCCACGGAGAGGTCATCGGTGATGTTCTGCGACAGGTAGAACAGGTTCACCGGTATCAGGCCTTCCTTGATTTCCGCACCCGGGCGGCGGACTGCGGCAACGTCCAGCGGATTGATGCTGTTGATACCTCCCTGGATGAAGGTGCTCTCGCCCCAGCTCACCACCTGCTTGCCAACGCGCACCGCGCCCGGCAGCTCGCCGATCAGGTAATTGTGATAGATGAAAGCATCGAGCAACTGGGCGCCAGCGGACTTGGCCCCCGCCTTCGCCTCGCGGTCGTCGATCGCCTTGTACTCACGATGCTCGTCCTTGAGCTCGACGTCGTACCAGTACTTGCCGCGCAGGAACACACCGCTGTCGCCATACCTGAGTTCCAGGTCGTGAACGCCCTTGAAGATCTTCGAGAAGGTCTTGCCCTGCTCGAAGTTGCGCCGACCATCGTCGCCGCTGCGGTAGACGATCAGTTCCGGCTTGGGGTTGCGCAGCGCCCAAGCCGCGCCGACCGAGAGGTTCGAGTCGAACTGGCCTTCGATTTCGCCGAGCTGGAAGGTCAGCGCCGATGCTGGCAAGGAGGCGAAACTGGCAAGACTGGCGGCAACGGCAAGGCGTGCCTGCCGCCAGGGCAGATGATGGGCGTTCATGGGGTGGGTACCTCTTGTTCTTGTAGGTTGCAACAGACGGTTCTTCCGCGGCTCGCAGCTCGAGTCGAGCTCGGCCGGTCGATCCGCAAACCGTGACGCCCCGACGACTTCGCTCGGTTGACGAGCGTCGCCATCACTGTCGTAGGCAGGGGTCCATGGAAATCGATGGCGTCTGGACGCAGCTCCTAACGAGCCTGGGCCACAACGACGCATGTCGGGTTTTCGGTGAGTAGGTGCGTGCTCCTGACAGGTTCTTGCCGGTTTGCCCAACTGGGCGATACACGGATAATGAAAGCCTGTAGAGCTCACTCAGTGGCAGGCGCGAAATGGACAGAATTCCCTTAAGAGTGGCCAATCTGCAGCGCTATCACCGCGGCGCACTGGGAGAGGTACTGGAACGCTACCTGCGTGGCACTCAGCGCTGCCGCGAGGGCGACTACAGCATGTTCACCCTGGAGCAACTGCTGGCCGAAGCGCAGCGTCATGACCCTGCCATCGGCCTGAACCTGTTCGCCCACTTCAGCGCACAGGATCGCCACATGCTGGCGCATGCCTGCAAGTACTGCGCGAACGTCGACGAAGCGCTGCGTTTCTGGGCCCGTTATGCGCGGCTGGCATCGGACATGGACAATGTGCGCTATGTCGAGGAGCAGTCCGGCGCCGCGCTGGAGGTGTGGGTAGAGGCACCGGAAACGCTGGCGCGCTTCACCGTCGAGCACTACTTCACCATGTGCATCACGCTGGCCAACGAGACCAACTCAGGCCAGCTGCGCCCCATACGGATCGATTTCGCTCATGCTCGCCCGAGCTACCACGAGCACTATGGACGGATCTTCGGTGAATCCGTGCGCTTCGGCTGTCCAAGCAACCTGCTGGTCTACGCGAGTGAAGACCTGAAGGTACCGCTACAGACTCGTCATGCCGGGATGTTCGAGGTGATCTGCCAGGAGCTGGACCGCTGCCTGGCGCGCCAACACCAGCTCAGCGGCTGGGCAGGCAAGGCAGCCCAGAGCATGCGCCGTACACTGAGTGAAGGGCGCGTGCCCGGACTGGAGGAACAAGCCAGTGCCTTGCACCTGAGCTCGCGGACGTTGCGCCGGCGCCTGGAACAGCAGGGGCTGAGCTTCCGCCAGTTGCTCGACCTGGTACGCCTGGAGCTGGAACAGCAACTGCAGTTGCAGGGCGTGGCGCCTGCGGAGATTGCTACCCGCCTGGGCTACAGCGATCTCGATGCCTACCAGCATGCGCGGCGGCGTTGGCGAGGGGATGAGCCCCAGACCTGACACCAGCAACGCTCTAGGGTGTCGCCCCCCGCCCTGCATTACCGATCACCGCGAGGTCGTGCGGACGCAGGTGCAGCTTGGCGTCGTTGCTCATCATCTGAAAGGCCCAATCGACAAAGGTCCGGACCCTGGCCGACAGAAAGCGACTGGCCGGATAGACGATGTGCACCGGCTGCGGCCGCAGGTGCCACTGAGGCAATACCGGAACCAGGCGGCCCTGCCTCACCAGATGCTCCACGGCAAACGGAGAGGCAGGCGTGATACCAGCGCCCATCGTGGCGGCGGCAACCGCGGACTCCGGGTCATCCAGCAGCAGCCTCGGCGTGCGCTTCAGATCGTACGCGGATGCACCCGAGCGCAGGAACCAGGGCCTCGGCGTATTGGTTCTCGGGTCGAACCAGCCCACCAGGTCGGCCCGCTCGAGCACCTCTGGCTCTGCAGTGGGCCCGAAATCCTGCATGTAGCCCGGGCTGGCGTAAAGGCCGGCATGCACATCCATCACGTGGAGCGCACTGAGCGAAGAGTCATCGACAGGCCCCCCGCGGATGGCACAATCGATTCCGTCTTCGAGCAGGTTTCTCACCTGATGGTGGGCACCGAGCAATACCTGTATCTGCGGGTAGCGATCGCGAAACTCGATCAGCTTCGGAGACAGTATCCACCGGCTGAACGCCGTCTGCGTCTCCACTCGCAAGCGCCCCTTGGGCGAACTCGTCACGCCCATGACGCGCGCCTCGAGCTCCTCGATGCTGTCCAGCACCTGCCGGCACTGTTCGGCATACGCCAGGCCATCGGCAGTCAGGCTGATGGCCCGGGTGGTACGGTTCAGCAAGCGCACACCCAGCGCTTTCTCCAGATCGGCGACCCGCTGGGACACCCGGGCCTTGGGTATGCCGAGTAAATCGGCAGCCCGGCTGAACGATCCGTGCTCGACCACACAGCTGAAGGTCCTCATCGCACTCAACTTGTCCATATGAGTCACCTTGAACGACAACGATAGACAGGCAAGGGACGCCGCCTCACCCAGGGTGCCGGTCCGGCGCCAATTGGGCGCGTGCCTGGGGAGACCGGGGAAATGCCCCGTCCGGGCACATCACTTCAACGGCCCAATCGACGAAGGCCCGAACCCGAGCCGAAAGATGGCGGCTGGTCGGGTAGACGATATGCACCGGCTGCGCCTTGAAATGCCATGCCGGAAGCACGGGGACCAACTGCCCCTGGCTGATATAGCCGTCCACGGCAAAGCGCGGAGCGAGGGTTATCCCGCCCCCCACCAGCGCCGCAGAAACCGCAGACTCTGGGTCGTCGAACACCAACCTGGGCGACTTCTTCAGGTCGTATTCGGCATCCTCCGAGTGCAAGCACCAGGGTTTTGCAGCATTCGACTCGGAGTTGAACCAGCCGAGCAAGTCGGCTTGCTCCAGCCCCCCCGGGGAATCCAGCACACCGAAGCGCTCCAGGTATCTCGGGCTTGCATACAGCTGGAACGACACATTCATGAGGTGGCGGGCGATGAGTGAGGAGTCGCTGAGGTGCCCCCCTCGTATGGCACAGTCGATGCCGTTTTCCAGCAGATGCCGAGTCCGATCATAGCCCCCCAGATGCAGCTGGATCATGGGATAGCGGCGACGAAACTCGGCTAGCCGGGGAGCGATAATCCAACGACAGATCGAGGTCTGGGCATCCACCCGCAGGTAGCCTTTCGGAACATTGACCGCACCGCTCATGCTCGCTTCGAGTTCATCGACATCGTCCAGGATCTGCCGACATCGCTCTACGTAGGCCGCACCGTCGACGGTCAGCTTCATGACCCGCGTGCTTCGCTGCAGAAGCCTTACTCCCAGCTCGCTCTCCAGGTCGGATACGAGTTGTGAAATCCGCGTACTGGGAACACCGAGGGAGTTGGCGGCCTGACTGAACGAGCCCAGGTCCACCACCCGGCAGAGGATGCGCATCGCGCCAAACTTATCCATAGGAGCCACTCCACGCGCTCAAGGGTCAGGGTTAGGCGGCCTTGCCTACAGTGGGGTGATACTTCCTCAGGTCAAGCGTAGTCCAGGTGCAAAGTGGGGATGACACGCGGAGCAAGGGGTGTCGGGTACGGCCGCAATACGCGGCAGCAGGATGGTTTCCAGGGCGACACCGTTTCATCTCGGGATAAGGCGCGGTGCTGCCGCAGGAATACCTCAAGGCTGTTGCTCGACACTCGGCGCCAGCAAACCATCGATCGCCGGTTCGAAGTAGGCCACCTGCAACGGATAGGCCTGCCCCATCAGCTCACCCTGGCCGTACCAGATCACGCCATTCTGGCGCAGGGTCATGCCGTCACGGCCGTACTCGAACAGACTGCCCACCGAGCTGCTGAAGGCGAAGCGATCAGTGTCCATCTGCAGCAGCTTGTACGTGGAGCCCGCCGGTGGCAGCTGCGCCTCAATGCACTCGAGATAGACCGACGCGAGCCTCTCGAACAACTGCGTTGCCTGCTCGCGGTACTCGTTGACCGTAAGGCCAGGACGACGCTGCAACTCGGCAGCGATCAGCACAAACACATCGGCGTTGGCGCGTGCCGCCGCCAGCTTGAGCGGCAGCACGTTGGCAAGACGGGCGCTGTCGACCTGCAGGACGGGCTGGCTACCCTGTTCGGGCGCCTTGCTCTGCGTCTCAGCCTGAGGGACAGCCACCGTCAACTCGGACACGTCCACCGGCGACAGCACCGTGGTCGCCAGGTATGCGGCACAGGCAGAGGCCTGCGCAGAGCGGTCAGAATTGACCAGCAACGACAGGTCGTGACCGTGCTTGGGAACATGGGCCACATCGACATGCTGTTGAGCGAGAAATGCGTTGACCTGCTCCTGCTTGGCCTGTCCACGCGCCAATCCACATACCTGCATCATCACGGCATGGTTGCGTTGCCCGGCGAAGGTCGGCGACAACGAAAACACGGCATCCTGAATGATCGGCAGCGCCGGAATGTTCACCCAGTTGCGCGGAACGGATGCTGTGGCGGGTTGCTCGCTCCGGCAGCCAGCGAGACTGCTCAGCATCAGCAGAAGGGTGATGCCGATGGGGCGCAGCAGCGGGCTTTTCCCGCTCGGAACGGTCATGTTCAGCATAGGTGCCTCTGGTTCTCGAATGTTGGAAAGTCCGGGCTACAGCGGATCTGCGCGAAGGAAAGAAAGGTCACCACTGGTAGCCGACACCGACCGACAGCCCCAGCTCGCCCTGGCTGTTGGTGTTGCCCTGCAGCTTGGTCACCCAACTGCCACTGTCGGAAATGCGCGACACACCGATGGCCAGGGCGGACTGGCCGCGATAGCTGCTCAGCCCCGCCGCAGTCATGCTGGCGCCCGGGACATAGGGCTGCGGCAGGCTGGCCATTGCCATGGCACCGGCAATCCCGGCGCTGAGGATGTCGTCCTGCTTGCGCAGGTCGCTCTTCAGTTCGGCAAAACGCTGGTCGGTATAGCTGTTGGCGTTGCTGGTGATGCCGTTGATGCTGCTGTTCAGCTGAGCGAGGTTGACCGCATCCGTGTCCCGAGTGCCGGCCGCGACGTTGGTGATCTGGCGCTCCGCGCCGGCGCTGCCGACCGAGACACTGTTGTCACGATCCGCTACCGAGTTGCTCCCCAGGGCCACGGAATTGTCCCGGATGGCGCTGGCGCTGGTGCCAATGGCGACGCTGTTGCCAGCCGACGCCACGGCTCCCGAGCCACCGGCGACCGAGTTCAGCCCCTCAGCCTTGGGCGCGACCGGAGCATTGCTCTGATTGACCCGAAACATGCCGGCATCACCGCGCTCGACCTGGGTGACACGCGCATCGATGATCTGCACCTCGTTCGTTACCTGGCTCACATCGCCAGTGACGGCGGCGATCTTCTGGTCGACGCCCTTGAGCTGGGCGACGTTCACCGCATCGCTGTCCTCGGAGCCGGCAGCCACCCCGGTGATCTGGCGATTCCCTGCGGCAGTGCCGACACCGACTTCACCCACGGAAGTCTGCGTTTCGCTCAGCGCGAAGGCGGCGTAGTTCGCCTGTGCCCCGCGATCAGCCAACGAGCCTGCCCCCAGCGCCACCGAATTGGCCTGGCTGGCACTGGCATTGGCGCCAATGGCCACGCTGCTGTCGCCAGTCGCCTGGGCAGCGCTGCCCACGGCTGTCGCACCCTGGCCCGACGCCTCGGCCTCGTTCCCCATCGCCACGGCACTGGAACCGCTGGCCCGGGCATCGGGCCCCACAGCGACCGAGTCCGTACCACTTGCCACCGCGTCGGCCTTGTTCGAGCTGGCGCGAAAGTACTTGATGCCGCCGCCATTGTTGAGCGTGGCCAGGGATCCCTCGAGCGTGCTGACCCGACCATCGATCAGGGTGATCTGCTGGTTGGTCTCGTTGAGCTGGGACAGGTTGACCGCATCGCTGTCATTCACACCGCGAGCGACGTTGGTGAGCGTGGTGCCACCGCGTCCGGTGAGGCTGTCGTAGGCGCTGCCCGCCAGGGTGATGGTGTTGTAATCGATGGTTCCGCCACCGTTGAGGTCGTACTTCACCGAACCACCGCTGGCAGCGTTCAGTTGAGCGACGGTGGCGGCATCGCTGCCATTCACGCCGGCCGCAAGATTCACGATGCGGGTGCCGGCAGCGTCGATGCCGCTGACGGTGAGACTCGGCCCTCCCACGATGCTCAGGCCATTGCTGTCGAGCAGGGCGTTCCCGGCGGACAGCGATGTCACCGCAAGGTCATCGCTCAGATCGAAGGTCACCTCCTCACGGCCGTTGCGGGTCGTATGAGCGATGACCAGGTTGCCATCGGCGTTACCCAGGTTGACCTCACCACCTGGCGCCACGTTACTCGCGCCCCCTACTCCGGCACTCAGTCCCCACCCTGCATAGGCCGCCGTGCTGACGCTGCGCAACTGCGCCACGTTGACCGCATCACTGTCTTCGGTGCCGGCAGCCACACCGGTGATCTGACGAAAGAGCCCGTTCCCGGCGTCGCCCACGGCCAGCGCCCCGGAGGTGCTTTCAGTCGCGGCGATGCGCGCATCCAGGCGGTCGATGGCATTACTGGCCGGGTTGTAGCCCGCCACTCCCATGCCGGTATCCGCGATGGAGCCATTACCCAGGGCTATGCCTCCGGCCACTGTGACATCAGCCGCATTGCCGATCACGAAAGCGTTGGCCACATCCAGGTCGTTGCCGTTACCGATAATGCGACTACCGGTAGCCGTTGCCTGCAACTTGCTGTCGTTGCCAAACACCCCTGCATTGTCGGCACGGATGTCGTTGTCGTTGCCCAGCGAATAGGACCCCGTCCCGGAAACGGTCGTCGGGTCGCCAATGGCACCGGACTTGCTGCCACTGACCCGGTTGCCGAAACCGATACTGATCGCTCGACCGCCTGACGCCTGCGCATCGGTACCGATGGCGATGGCATTGCTCGCGGCTGCCCTGGCCTGATAGCCAACCGAAACGCTGCTCCACGCCTCGATCCCGGAGCCGGCACGAACGCCCAGGGCGATATTGGCGACACCCGTCACGTTATTGCCGGCCTGCAACCCGATGGCAACGTTGTTGTCGCCCGTTACACCCTGCCCGGCCCGATAGCCTGTCGCGACATTGGCACTGCCGGTCGAATCCCTGCCAGCATCGTTTCCACCGGCGAAGTTGTAAGACCCCACCAGATTGATTCCGGCATCCAGACCAATGGCGGTGTTGGCATCGCCGGTGACATTGTGACCAGCCCAGGCACCGAATGCCGAGTTGTAATCGCCGACCACCCTGTTCGAGGCGAAATGCCCCATGCCGGTATTGCTTTGTCCCTCGCTGTAGGACCCCGCATCGAAGCCGACGAAGGCGTTGTCGATACCCAGCAGCTGCTGACCCGCACTCTGCCCAACGAGGATGTTTCGCTCGCCCACCGCTCCCGACCCGGCCAGCGTGCCGATGACGACCATGCCATCGGACTGGGCCTGCGCCTCACCTCCCAACGCCAGGCTGGATGAACCAACGGCATTGGCATAGGCACCAAGGGCCACGGAAGACTCGCCCAGTGCCTGGGACTCCCCTCCCAGGGCCATCGCATTCAGTGCCATGGCCTGAGCGCTGGTACCGAGGTAGATGGCGTTGCCAGCCATCGCCTGGCCTTGCATGCCGATGCCAATCGAGTTGGAGCCCGCGGACAAGCTGGAATTACCCCCGATATTGATCGCATTGATATTGCTGGCCTGGGACTGCGAGCCGATGGCGATACCGCCCATGCCGGTGACCGTCGCGGTACTGCCGATGGCGATGGCCGCATCCTCGCAAGCGCTGGCTCCGTCCCCGATCGCGATGCGGTCATCGGCAGACGTCACGCAGTCGGTAGCGCCTGCCACCTCATAGGCCTCAACCGAGGGAAGAGAGACGACGCCGCCAATCAGCCCAATGACCAGCAGCCCACGCCGTACAACAACCGAACGGGACAGGCTGCAACGCATTCCCCACGCGGATGCAACCCTGACAGGCCCGCAAAAGATATTCCAAACAACGTATTCAATTGGACTCATAAGTTCCCTTATCGAGAGAAACTCTCTATCACTCTGCAACACCAATAAGGGTCACTCCGACCAACATGAAGTTGCGCATTGAAATCCGAGACGAACAGGCGCCTTCATTCACGCAACAACAAGCCATTCGACTTGAAATCGCCAAACGGCAACTGCCAAGCCTGAAAGGTTTACAAGAGGGATCGTGCAGAATCTGCCACTAGTCAGGAGCACTCATAACGACGAACTCCGAATAAAAAGAGGATGACGCGACCAACTCGGCCACAACTGAGGAGCCTTGAATATATTTCCCTGCGCCCAGGCTGCAGATGTTCCTTTGGCCAAGGCAAGGTCTTCTTCGTTCTCGACACCCTCGATGACGACATCCGGCGCGAACGTTGATGAAATGCTGACCAGATTATTCAGCACTTCCGCAGACCGTTCGTTTTCGCGCGCCCGATGAAGATAGCCCGCATGGATCTTTATGATATCCGGCTGAACGCGCCTGACGAAATCCAGTGTCGTGAACCCCGAACCGAAATCATCTATTGCGATCCTGCATCCCAACACTTGTAGACGTCGAACAAAGTCAACCGCTGTTTCAGGATGGAGCATCGGCAAGTACTCGGTAATTTCCACCGTCAGCCTGGACGCCAGATCCGGTTGCAGCGCCAGCAATTCCATAATGGATATCCACCAGGAGTCATCTACCGCACTGCTCGAGGATATGTTGCAGCCAAGCTTCACCTGAGGCTCCTGGCGCAACATAGCCAGCAGGCTCAACACCACGCTGCGATCGAGACGACGAATCAAGCCCAGCTTCTCCAGCGTGCTTATCGTCTCCTCCCCTGTGGTGGCACGCTGCGTGAAAGTCTCGACGGAGCGCAACAGACCTTCTTCGTACAGTGCCTGCCGCCCCTCGCCAAGCGAGACCACCGGCTGGAAGGCAAGCGCGAAATCCTGCCTGCCCAGCCCCCGGTAGAAGGAAGCCGCGAACTCCATATCACTCTCGTAGGAGAGCCGCCAGTCAATGGAACACTGCACTTCCGGCAATGGCATCGGCGCTGGCGGAGACATTTGATTGATTTCCGCAAGCGACGGCGTACCAAACAGATCGAGCGTGACAAAGCCGACCGAGAGCACCGGAAATATTGCAATACCCTCAATTTCAAATGGCGGAGCACTCAGAATCAATTGCCACCGTTCAAGTTCCTGCAAGGCAAGGCAATAACTGGTTGGAAAGCCCACATGCATATGCATGAGAAAAGCGCCTTCGCCGACCATGGAGATAATGGCGCCCCGGCTATGCCCACGAAATGAAATCTCGTTGACCAGGGCATGCACGAAATCGTCGCCATAAACCGTGCGAACATGTTCGAGATTTCGCAACACGACAAAGATATGCGTAAACCCGGCGAGCCCTGTGTCAATGCAAGAATCACCCAACTTAGACATCTCTATCCTCCCTGGCCATTCCCGCCTCGTTTCGTCTGGCATCCAAGCCTGTTGTCATAACCAACGGCAAAAGTTGTTTCATACAGGGCAGCACTTCCCCAGGCCGGCAAGACATGAACAGAGATGCCCCACAACCCGCCTAGCACGATTCAGGATTTGTTTCAGTTCACGGTAATTACTTTCAAATTCACCATCAATATCGAAAACCGAGAATCACCGTTAAACATTGTTGAACAAACGACCAGCGCTTGCGTCAAGTCAGACTTCGCGCTGCGCTACCTGCACAAGAACCTGTTTGATGCCCCAGCGTGAGAGGACCTTGGGGGCAGAGGCGCCTCGACAGGGTTCTGGTGATCCGCGCCGGTTAGCCACCTGTGGCTTCAGCGTCACACCAGGCTGTTGCCGACCGCCGGCTGGAGTGGCGCCCATGCAGCGGGGTTGAACAAGCACCTGGATTCGCTGTGCAGAACCCGCCTCGAGGCCTCGCCCAGCCTGGCCTGGAACCCTGAAGCCCAACGAGCGTTTGACGCTAAGCATCTGAGTTGAAAACAGTTTTCTAGCAAATAGCGGTTGACAGGAAGATATCTGCCGGTAGAATGCCGCCCCACAGACGCGGGATGGAGCAGTCTGGTAGCTCGTCGGGCTCATAACCCGAAGGTCGTAGGTTCAAATCCTGCTCCCGCAACCAGCTTCACGAAAAGGCCACTCAATGAGTGGCCTTTTTGCTTTGGCGAAAAATTAACTTTTTCGATCAAAAGCAACAAATCGATTGACAACCTCTCAAGCAAGCGTAGAATTGCTGGCGCGGGATGGAGCAGTCTGGTAGCTCGTCGGGCTCATAACCCGAAGGTCGTAGGTTCAAATCCTGCTCCCGCAACCACCTTCAGAAAAAGGCCACTCATCGAGTGGCCTTTTTCGTTTCCGGCATTGACCTCCCTCAGCTTCGCTTAAGGCAATCGGCCTATTCTTGGTGTACCTGCCACAGACGCAGGACATTGACCGAGGAAAGCCTGAATGAACTGGAAGAACACCCCACCACGCTATGGAAGCCTGTCCATCGGCCTGCACTGGCTGATGCTGATCCTGATCGCCGCCGTCTACGCCTGCATCGAACTCAAGGGCAACTTTCCCAAGGGCAGCGATACCCGCGAACTGCTCAAGCAATGGCACTTCATGCTCGGCCTCGGCGTTTTCGCTCTGGTCTGGCTACGCCTGCTGGCCCGGGCCCTGGGCAGCACGCCGGCGATCGTACCGCCGCAGCCATCCTGGCAGGCACTGGCCGCGAAGCTGATGCACCTGGCGCTGTACGCCCTGATGATCGGCGCACCGTTGGCCGGCTGGCTGATCCTCAGCGCCGCCGGCAAACCCATCCCCTTCTTCGGCCTCGAGCTTCCCGCACTGATCGGCCCGGACAAGGCGCTGGCCGGGCAGATCAAGGAGCTGCACGAGCTGGCCGGTACCGCCGGCTACTGGCTGATCGGCCTGCATGCCGTCGCGGGCCTGTACCATCACTACGTGATGCGCGACAACACCCTGACACGCATGCTGCCCGGACGCAATTGAGGTGAAGACGCCTCTGGTCAAGCGCCCTGAGCGCCGCTAGAATTGCGCACTTTTTGATCAGAGGCGCCCGCAGGCGCCCGTAGAGGTTAGCCCGCATGTCCACCGCCACACCCAAAGTCGGTTTCGTCTCTCTTGGCTGCCCCAAGGCGACCGTCGACTCCGAACGCATCCTGACCCAGCTGCGCATGGAAGGTTACGAGATCGTGCCGACCTACCAGGATGCCGACGTGGTGGTGGTCAACACCTGCGGCTTCATCGACAGCGCCAAGGCCGAATCCCTGGATGCCATCGGCGAGGCGATCGCCGAGAACGGCAAGGTGATCGTCACCGGCTGCATGGGCGTGGCCGAGAACAGCATCCGTGACGTACACCCCAGCGTGCTGGCCGTGACCGGCCCGCAGCAGTACGAGCAGGTGGTCAGTGCGGTGCACGAGGTGATTCCACCGAAAACCGAGCACAACCCGCTGATCGATCTGGTGCCGCCGCAGGGCATCAAGCTGACACCGCGTCATTATGCCTACCTGAAGATTTCCGAAGGCTGCAACCACAGCTGCAGCTTCTGCATCATCCCGTCGATGCGCGGCAAGCTGGTCAGCCGCCCGGTCGGCGACGTGCCCAGCGAAGCCGAGCGCCTGGTCAAGGCCGGAGTGAAGGAACTGCTGGTGATCAGCCAGGACACCAGCGCCTACGGCGTGGACCTGAAGTACAAGCTGGACTTCTGGAACGGGCAGCCGGTCAAGACCCGCATGCTCGAACTGTGCGAGGCCCTGTCGGCCATGGGTGTATGGGTGCGCCTGCACTACGTCTACCCCTACCCCAACGTTGACGACGTGATCCCGCTGATGGCGGCCGGCAAACTGTTGCCCTACCTCGACATTCCTTTCCAGCACGCCAGCCCGAAAGTGCTCAAGTCGATGAAGCGCCCGGCCTTCGAAGACAAGACCCTGGCCCGTATCAAGAAGTGGCGCGAGATCTGCCCCGAGCTGACCATCCGCTCCACCTTCATCGTCGGCTTCCCGGGCGAGACCGAGGAAGACTTCCAGTACCTGCTCGACTGGCTGAGCGAAGCCCAGCTCGACCGCGTCGGCTGCTTCCAGTACTCGCCGGTGGAAGGCGCCCCGGCCAACGACCTGGGCCTGGAGCCGGTGCCGGACGACGTCAAGCAGGAACGCTGGGAGCGCTTCATGGCGCACCAGCAGGCCATCAGCTCGGCACGCCTGCAGGCCAAGATCGGCCTGGAGATGGACGTGCTGGTCGACGAAGTGGACGGCGAAGGCGCCGTGGCCCGCTCCTGGGCCGACGCCCCGGAGATCGACGGCAGCGTGTTCATCGACGCCACCAACGTGAAGCCCGGTGACAAGGTGCGCGTGCGCATCGTCGATGCCGATGAATACGACATGTGGGGCGAGCTGGTCTGAGCCTCCTGCCTGCAAGCCCCGCCTCGGCGGGGCTTGTTCTTTCTACCCCCCATTTGCCTGTCCGAGCCCTGCCATGAGCGAACCCACCCGTCTGTCCAAACGCGTCATCGAACTGCTCGGCTGCTCGCGCCGCGAAGCCGACCTGTACATCACCGGCGGCTGGATCAGCGTCGACGGCCAGGTGATCGAGGCGCCGCAACACAAGGTGGACGAGCAGCAGCGCGTGGAGCTGCTGCCCGGTGCCAGCCTCGATCCGGTGGAGCCGGTCAGCCTGCTGCTGCACGTCCCTGCCGGCAGCAGTGACGGCGCCCTGCTGCGCCTGCCGACGCGCGACAACCATTGGGAGGCCGATCCGCACGCACAGCGCATCCTGCACGGCCACTTCCTGCGCCAGGAACAGAGCCTGCCACTGCAGAACGGCGCCAGCGGCCTGGTGGTGCTCAGCCAGGACTGGCGTGCCCAGCGCAAGCTGCGCGAGGACGGTGCCAGGCTGGAACAGGAATACCTGGTCGAGGTCAACGGCGAGATGCCCGCCAACGGCCTGGAGCATCTGAAGAAAGGCCTGCTGCACAAGGGCGTGCAATACCCGCCGTGCAAGGCCAGCTGGCAGAGCGAGCAACGCCTGCGCTTCGCCCTGAAGAACCCGGCGCCGGATCTGCTGCGCACGCTGTGCACCGCGCTTGGCCTGCAGGTACGGGAGATGAAGCGCATCCGCATCGGCGGCGTGCCGATGGCCAAGCTGCCGCTCGGGCAATGGCGTTACCTGGGCGACAAGGAACGCTTCTGAGGCCGTGTTAGGCTGTGCCCATCACGCTCTGGAGACCACCATCATGCGTACCCTGCTCCTCACCGCCCTGCTCGCCCTGAGCCTGCCCGGCTTCGCTGCGCCAGCGCCGTTCTTCCTCTGGCAGAGCAAGAGCGACGGCCACCTGACCTGCGCCCAGACCAGCCCGGGCGAAGGCTGGATTCGCTTCACCGGGCCGTTCCGCGATGCGGGCTGCCGGGTGGCGTATGACGCCCCGGTCAGCAGGCGCTGAGAGTCGAGCCATGCAGCATCTGGTTTCCCCGGTCGGTATCGTCCACTCCTGCTTCAAGGAAAAGTTCGCCATCCCGCGCCAACCGCATCTGGCCCCCGCCGCACGCGGCGTGCTGGAGCTGCTGCCGCCCTTCGATCAGGGTGATGCCGTGCAGGGGCTGGAACAGGTCAGCCATGTCTGGCTGCTGTTTCTCTTTCACCTGGCACTGGAAGACAGGCCGCGCCTGAAGGTGCGCCCACCGCGCCTGGGCGGCAACCAGTCGGTGGGCGTGTTCAGCACCCGCGCCACCCACCGCCCGAATGGTATCGGTCAGTCGGTGGTGCGCCTGGAACGGGTCGAACCAGGGCGCCTGCACCTGTCCGGCATCGACCTGCTCGACGGCACACCGGTGCTGGATATCAAGCCCTACGTGCCCTACGCCGACAGCGTGGCCGAGGCGCACAACGGCATGGCCGACGCGCCACCGCCACTGATTCCGGTGGACTGGCAGGACCCCGCCCTGCAGCAGGCACAGCAGCATGCCCTGCGTCTTGGCGAACCCCTGGTGGAGCTGATCGAGCAGTGCCTGGCCCAGGACCCGCGCCCGGCCTACCAGCAACCCCAGCCGGACCGGCGCTACGGCGCGCGTTTCTGGGACCTGGACGTGCACTGGCACTACCCGGAGCCGGGGCGAATTCGGGTACTCGATGTGCAGACGGCCACGACCTGATCAGACACATGAGCAGGCATTTCGGTTGGCAATGATGCCTGCTTTACCTGCTGCAACGTCCTAGGGTGAAGGCCTCAATATCCTGCGAGGCCTTTTCATGCATCCGTACTTTTCTCTTGCCGGGCGTACCGCCCTGGTCACCGGCGGCACCCGCGGCATCGGCCTGATGATCGCCAAGGCCTTCGTCGAGGCCGGCGCCCATGTCTACGTCTGCGCACGTGACGGCGAGGCCTGCGCACAGACCGCCGCCGAGCTGTCGCAGCTCGGCCAGTGCACCGGCATCGCCGCCAACCTGGCCAGCGAAGAAGGCGTGCAGGCGCTGGCCCGGGAGCTGGGCGAACGCATCCAGCGTCTGGATATCCTGGTCAACAATGCCGGCACCACCTGGGGCGCGCCGCTGGAGAGCTACCCGGCCAAGGGCTGGGAGAAGGTCATGCAGCTCAACGTCACCTCGGTGTTCGGTTGCATCCAGCAGATGCTGCCCCTGCTGCGCGAGGCTGGTTCGGCAGCGTGCCCGGCGCGGGTGATCAACATCGGTTCGGTGGCCGGCATCAGCGCCATGGGCGAACAGGCCTATGCCTACGGACCGAGCAAGGCCGCGCTGCATCAGCTATCACGCATGCTGGCCAAGGAACTGGTGAGCGAGCATATCAACGTCAACGTGATCGCTCCGGGGCGCTTCCCGAGCAAGATGACCCGCTTCATCGCCGAGGATGAGGCCGCCCTGGCCGCCGATACCGCCGTGATTCCGATGCAGCGCTGGGGCCGTGAGGAGGAGATGGCCGCCCTGGCCCTGACCCTGGCTGGCAGCGCAGGTGCCTACATGACCGGTACGGTCATCCCCATCGACGGCGGTTTTCACCTGGGCTGAAGGCTGTGCCGGCGGCCGCGCTGCACATGACGCCCGCGGCTGGCCGTGCGCCCTTCAGCGCGAAGGATTGAGCGCCAGCATATCGGCCTCGATAGCGTCCTGACGCTCGATCAGTGGCTCCACCAGCGGGCGGCTGGCCAGGAAATGCGCAGTATGCGTATGCGCCTCGAAAGCCGCCTCGTCGACATACACCTCGTACAGCCAGACCAGATCGGGATCGCTGCGGTCACGCATCAGGTCGAAGGTCAGGCAGCCCGGCTCATCACGCACCGAGGCGGCGGCATTGACCTGCATGGCGGACATGAACGCGTCGAACCGGCCAGGCTTGAGTCTGGTCTTGAGCAATAGCACGTACACTGCACCCTCCAATATGTTTTATATTTGAACAAATATTGTATACATAATGGAGTGCAAAGAAATGCTCGAACGCCCATCCCGCCTCAATGGCCTGCGCCACCTGGCCCTGCTGGTACCCAACCTGGAAGCCTGCGAGCGTTTCTATGTGGATGTGCTGGGCATGCAAGTGCTGCACCGCGCCAACGAGGACCTGGTCTACCTGACCTGTGGCAACGACAACCTTTCGCTCGGCCGCGCCTACGCCGAGAGCCATGGCGTACCGCTGGTCGATCATTACGGTTTCATCGTCGACAGCGTCGAGGAGCTGGATGCCTGGTACCACTACCTCAAGGCCTGCGGCGTGACACTGCTGGACAGCCCGTTCGAGCATGGCGACGGCGCGCGCAGCTTTCACCTGCTGGACCCTGCCGGCAACAAGGTCCAGCCGCTCTATCACCCGGCGATATCGGGCCAGCGTTTCAGCCCGGCCGCCTGATCAGGCAGCCGCAAGCGGGTCACTCAGGTACGGAACTGCCCGACCAGGCCCTGCAGCTCCACGCCCAGGCGCGCCAGCTCGGCGCTGGAGGAAGCGGTCTGCTCGGTCGCCGTGGCGCTCTGCTCGCCGATGTCGCGCACCCGGGTGACGCTCTCGTTGATCGCCTCGGCCACCGCGCTCTGCTCTTCGGCAGCCGCGGCGATCTGCTGGTTCATCTGCTCGATGGTGCTGACCGCCTGCGTGATGCGCCCCAGGGCATCCCCCGCCTCGCCGGCCAGCTCCACGGTGCGGCGGGTCAGGTCGCGGCTGCTGTCCATCTGCTGCACGGCGTCCTTGGCCATGCGCTGCAGGCTGGCGATCAGGGTCTCGATTTCCTCGGTGCTGTCCTGCGCACGCTTGGCCAGCGCCCGTACCTCATCGGCGACCACCGCGAAGCCGCGCCCCTGCTCGCCGGCACGCGCCGCCTCGATGGCGGCATTGAGCGCCAGCAGGTTGGTCTGCTCGGCGACGTTGCGGATCACTTCCAGCACGCTGCCGATGCGTGCGCTCTCCTTGTTCAGCGCGGCGATGGCCTCAGCGGAGTGCTCCACTTCACCGGCCAGGCTGTCGATCTGCTCGACGGCCTGCTGCACCACGCGATTGCCCTGCTGCGCCTCCAGGTCCGCGTCACGCGCGGCCAGCGAAGCCTGCTCGGCGTTCTGCGCCACTTCCTGCACGGTGGCGGCCATCTGGTGCATGGCCGTGGCGGTCTGCTCGGTTTCCAGCTTCTGCGTCTGCACACCGGCGCTGGTCTGCGCAGTGATCGCCGACAGCTGATCGGCCGCCGCCGCGATCTGCCCGACGCCACCGCCGATGCGCCCCACCAGGTTGCGCAGGCTCAGGGTCATGTCCTGCATCGCCGCGAGCAGTTGCCCGACCTCGTCGCGGCGGTCCTGCGGGATGTCCTGACTGAGATCACCGGAGGCGATACGCTGGGCGAAGCTCACGCTCTGACGCAGCGGGCCGACGATCAGGCGGGTGATCAGCAAAGCGGCACAGATACCCAGCACGATGGCCGCAGCGCCCATGACGCCGAGCATCAGCAAGGCGCGCTGACTATCACCGAGCATGCTCTGCTCAGCGCTGACCTGGGCCGACTCGGCCAGGTCGACCACCGAGCGCGCACGCTCGATCATGGCCTTCTCGGTCGTATGGTTCTGTTCGCGCAGCTGCTGGTAGTAGAGGAAGGAGCGCTGGTACAGGGTCAGTGCCTGCAAGGCGGTATCGATGGCCGCCTTCTGATCGTCGTTGAGCCAGACGGTGAGGCTGCGGGCGACGGTCTGCAGGTCTTCGCTGACGTACTCCCACTCCTCCAGCGCCTTGGGTGAGCCGTCGATGATGTAGAGGCTTTCCTGGCCGCGCAGATCGAGCATGCGCTTGCTCAGGCCGGAGGCGGTTTCCGCCAGGGTCAGCGGATCGCTGCCGCGCAGCCGGTCACCTTGCAGGCGCAGTTCGCGCACGGCGTCATACATGTCCAGTTCGATCACTTCGAACTGGTCACGCGCCTCGGCGGCAGCGGTGCGCATGTCCTGGCGGGCTTCGCGCGCCTTGCCCTGCTGCTCGACGTAGTTGTCGAACTGCTTGAGGTATTCGGCGGTGGCCTGCTGCATGGTCTGTACGCGGCTGCTTTCCACGCTCTGCTGCGCCAGTTGCTCGAGCATGCCCTGTACCTTGCGCAGGCTCTCGCGCACACGCTCGGCGCTCTCCGGGCTCTGCTCGATGGCGAAGTTGCGCTCCAGACGACGCGCCTGGAGGATTTCCTGATTGACCTGCGCCAGCTGGCCAACCTGCGCGTGCCCCTGGAGCACGGCCTGGACGGCGAGATAACCACTGCCGGTCATGGCGGCGGTGAGCAGCAGCACGAGGCCGAAACCGATGAGGAGTTTCTTGCCCACGGCAAGGTTGGCAAACAGACGCGCGGCAGGCTTGAACATATGGGGGTCGCTCCAGTTCTTCTTATTGCAGTCGCACCTCGTGGGGGCGACCTGATCGACTGAACAGGCAACTGCTGTGCCATGCCGAGAACAACCTATCGGCAGGCACCTGGCACCGCTTGAGTGCTGGCAATTGGCCAAACGAACAGTCTGAGGATAGCCACTGCCCGCTAGCCGGCAGGCGCATTTCGGCAAATATCCGCTTACTGACGCCGAATAACTGGCGACTTCCCGCCCCCTGCCGCACGCCACACGGCAAATGAAAAAGGCGCAGCTCCATCAGAAGCTGCGCCTTGGCTGACACCCTACCTGCCTGTGTTCAGCGGCCGGCAAGCACCGGCATCACGCGTGGACGCAATACCTCACCCACCACGGCCAGAGCGCCGATGGCACCGGCGATCCAGTACCACTGCGCGACCGGGTCGAACAGCAGCCAGCCCAGCGCATGCAGGAACACCACCATGATCAGCACGGGGCTGACGTAGCGCACCATGAACAGCCACAGCGCATAGCCGGCCGGCGGCAGGTCGAGCTCGTCGCGCATGATCTCGCCGCGCAGCGCATAGCCCGCGAGAATCACCATGAAGATACCGCCCAGGGGCATCATCCAGCGCGAGGTCAGGTAGTCCAGCCAGTCGAAGAAGTTCTTGCCCAGCGGCGTCCAGCCGGACAGCAGGTTGAACGACAGCATCGCCAGCAGGCTGATCAGCAGCAGCACCGCCCCCGACACCATCGCGGCGCGCAGGCGACTGACGCCGTGCTTCTCGTTCAGGTAGGCCACGGTGGCCTCGATCATGGAGATCGCCGAGGTCAGCGCAGCGATCGACACCATGGCGAAGAACAGCACGCCGAAGGCCGTGCCGAACGGCATCTGCTGGAACGCCAGCGGCAGGCTCATGAAGATCAGCCCCGGGCCCGCACTCGGGCTCATGCCGTTGGCGAAGATGATCGGGAAGATCGCCAGGCCGGCGAGCAGCGCCACGCAGGTGTCGCAGATGGCCACCATGAAGGTGGTGCGGGCGATGGACTGGCCGTCAGGGATGTAGGAGCCGTAGGTGAGGATTGCCCCGGAGGCCAGGCTCAGGGTGAAGAAGGCATGGCCCAGGGCCGCCAGCAGCGCTTCGCCCGTGATCTTCGAGGCATCGAAATGGAACAGGAAACCGAAGCCGGCACTGAAGCTGCCGCTGGTCAGGGCATAGCCGACCAGCACGATGAGCATCAGGGCCAGGCCCGGCATCATCCAGCGCACCGCATTCTCGATGCCCTTCTGCACGCCCTTGGCCACGATCCACAGGGTCAGCATCGCCACCAGCACGCTCCAGCCACCCAGCTGCCAGGGGTTGGCGTTGTGCGCCTCGAACACCCCACCGAGCGCTTCCACGCTGGTGGCCGCCAGGGAGCCGTCGAGCATCTTCCAGGTGTAGGCGAAGGCCCAGCCGGCGACGACCACGTAGAAACACAGGATCATGAAGCCGGCGAGCATGGACATGCCGCCGACGGCCTTCCACAGCGGGCTGCCGTTGTTCTCGCGCACCACGCGGCCGATGGCGTCGATGGGGCTGCCACGGCCACGCCGGCCGATGGCGATCTCGGTCATCATCACCGGAATGCCGATGGCCAGGATACACGCCAGGTACATCAGCACGAAGGCACCGCCGCCGTACTCACCGGTGATATAGGGGAATTTCCAGATATTGCCCAGGCCGACGGCCGAGCCGGTTGCTGCGAGGATGAAGCCCCAGCGCGAGAGCCAGAGATTCTTCGGTTTTTCACGAGTCATGCGTCACCTGTTTGTTTTTATCTGTGACGGGATCGGACCCGCCGTGCTTGTGGCACGGCGGAATGCAAGGCTTGGATGAAAGCCGGAGGTGTCACTGAGCGTCGGGCTGCACCTCCGGGGCGGCCAGTCGGAAGGCCTCCAGGGGTTCACAGCGCGCCGCCATGGCGACAATGCGTGGGTACGCGGCAAGGTCACAGTTAAAACGCCGCGCATTATACAGCTGCGGGATCAGACAGGCTTCCAGATAACCCGGATGCGCGCCGAGCGACAGGCGCCCATCGAACGGCGCCAGTCCTTCCTCCACCGCGGCCAGGCCCAGCGCGACCCAGTGCCGGTACCAGGCGTTCTTCGCCGCGTCGTCGGCGCCCAGCTGGTTGCCCAGGTATTGCAGCACGCGCAGGTTGTTCAGCGGATGCACGTCGCAGGCGATGTGCAGGGCCAGCGCCCTGACCTGCGCACGTTCGGCCGGATCGGCGGGCAACAGCGAGGGTACCGGGAAGATCTCTTCCAGGTACTCGAGGATCGCCAGCGACTGGGCGATGCGCACGCCGTCATTCTGTTCGTCGACCAGTAGCGGCAGCAGGCCCTGCGGGTTCAGTGCGCGGTATTCGGCGGCATGCTGCTCGCCACCATCACGCAGCAGGTGCACCGGCAACTGCTGGTAGGCCAGGCCCTTGAGATTGAGGGCGATACGCACGCGGTAGGCGGCGCTGGAGCGCCAGTAGCCATAGAGTTTCAACATTGCGAATTCCTTTCGAAACGCAACCTGCGTGGGAGCGGCTGCAGCCGCGATTCAACCGAGCATCGCGGCTAAAAACGCTCCTGCAGTCGCGCCGATGGATCAGCGGGCGTCGTAACGCTCCACCACCTGATCGATGGCACCGAAGATGGTCTGGCCGCTGGCGTCGAACATCTCGATACGCACCCGGTCACCGAAGGCCAGGAAAGGCGTCTTCGCCTCGCCCTGCTCGACGATCTCCAGCATGCGTTTTTCCGCCAGGCAGGAGGAACCGGCGCTGCGGTCGTAGTTCGACACGGTGCCCGAGCCGATGATGCTGCCGGCCCCCAACGGACGGGTCTTGGCGGCATGGGCGACCAGGGTCGGGAAGTTGAAGGTCATGTCCACGCCGGCGTTCGGCTGGCCGAACAGCGCGCCGTTGATGTGCGACACCAGCGGCCGATGCACCTTGCCATCCCTCCAGCTGTCGCCCAGTTCGTCCGGGGTCACGGCCACCGGCGAGAAGCTCGACGACGGCTTGCTCTGGTAGAAACCGAAGCCCTTGGCCAATTCGCCGGGGATCAGGTTGCGCAGCGACACGTCGTTGACCAGCATCAGCAGGCGGATGTGGCCCGCCG
>CEUI01014021.1_pt1 | contig 41099 bp, 74 predicted proteins | sample 531411 | NCBI WGS metagenome assembly CEUI01 (sample SAMEA2622841, study PRJEB7988) | marine metagenome | isolation source: saline water (ENVO:00002010), including
GCCTGAAGAGGAAACAGAAGCTGAGCCTGAAGAGGAAGAAGTATATGTCACCCCAGAGGAAGGTGCTCTTCTAAGCAAATCTGCAGATGATCAGATTATGGCATTCTTGGTTGATTTTGAGGCCGATGCTATTAAGAGCGCTTCGTTAGTTCAGGATAAGAAGTTACATCTTCAGCCTGACGAAACCCCAGTAGAGGTAGAAACAGAATGGTTTCATCGACCTTTATCAGACATACTATTTGAAGAAGAGGAAAAACTTGCTGGAAACAGCACCTGGGTTGGTTCACCAGAAATTGATTTAGAGAGATTTAGCAATGATGTTGCTAGACTAATAATGAATTATGATAGTCTTTTAGACATGGAAGCCCTTATCATTAATAAAGCCATGGCCTACCTTACTGACAAATATGACGAAGAAACGGCAGCATATTTTGAAGAACTGTTAGATACTAGGCACTCTATGACAACAGCTGACGCACACAGGGGTTCTGAGTCTGAGCCGGAGCCTCAGCACTATGCAGCCGGAGCATTAGCTCCTGCCGGTGGAGGTGCTTGATTGTCAGGGTCTTCTTACATAGATTTCGAAACAAGGAAATCTGTTCATATTAATTTAACTCGTGAAACTCATGCTGCATTACGAACGTACTTATTCGGCCAGCACCTGTCTATGCAGGAAGTTTTTGAAGAACTTGCACAGCGAATTGTAGAAGAACAACCTTATATGCTAGATGTCTTATCTGATTTGGCACTAAGAAAGCGTCAAAAGGCAACAAAGAAGATGTCAACCACCGATGCAGAGTCTATATTCAAGGTTATAGAAGACTCTAATCCATTATACAGCGGCGGAGACAAGGAACCAGAATAATGTCAATCTTTGATCTTTTTAATACAAACCCATCTGACAAAAAGGTTATCCGTATTCAGAACGAAAAGATTGATGACCTTAATAATTTAGTAGGTAAGTTATCTGATCGGGTCGATCTTTTAGAAACCAACTTAAAAGAAACCCAGCTTTTGTTGCAATATGTAACAAACGCCCAACATGGGATGGCTGTTGATATGTCTACCATATACACAAGCCTGCAACAGGTAGTGAAGTCACTTACTGCAGATCAAGATCCATTTTCTCGGTGGGGCCTCGGGGACGACGACGATGACGACGACGGCGGCGGCTATCTAAATTAACTTTCTATGTTCTAGAAAAATAAACCCTGAGGATCACAATATTTAATCCAGTAAACGCTGGAAGGAGTGGTCATGGTAGCTAATATAGGCAAAATCGAGGGTGAAGATAGAAAGTGGGTAAAGAAAGGGGCAAATCCAGATCCTGGTACTAAAGATACTGAAGGAGGGTTCTGGAAACAGCAAACTTTATTAGACAAATTTATTAATAAGTTTATATCTAGAAAGTTTCTTTTGCTTATTATAACCTTAGGTCTTTTAGTTTTCACAGATAAGGTTACAGAGTCAACATTTCAAATCGTTGCAATGATGTATCTCGCTGTACAAGGTATACAGGATGCAGCCCATCAGGTAGCGCTAGTTTTATCAGCATGGAAAGGTGGCACTATTAGTAATATTAGGCCGCCCACACCAAGTATAACTGAAAGAATTATAACAAAGGTCGCAGATCCTGCTGTATTAGCCCCTACCCCAATAACCCCGTCAGAACATGAATCAGAATCCGAGGAAGAAGAGCCTCCGGAGGGAACGGCATGACATGGTTAGCAATAAAGGCCGGTCTTAAAAAGACCTGGGCCTGGTGTGCAAAAAATTGGAAGCTATTTTTTGGCTTTTTTATGGCTATTTTATTATCTGTATTGCTACGAAAGAATCCGTTAGATGAATTAGCTAAACTATGGAAATCAGAAGATGATTTATACAATGAGAGAAAAAGACTAGCTGATCAAAAACATCAGGAAGAGCTTGATCGGATTAGGCGATATGCTGAGGTAGAAGAAGAAATACGCAGAAGGACTGCTGAAGAGAAAAAGAAGCTGGATTCTGATCAAAAACAGTTTATAGATGATAATAAAGATAAGCCTATTTCTGAAATTGCAAAACTATTAGCGGAACGAACAGGGTGGGATATTAACTGATGGTTTCAAGTAGGTTATGATAGTTATATTTGTATTAGATCGGTCTAGCCGAATCTAGGATATGGTTTAGTTATGTTTTTTAAAAATAGAAATTTAGTTTCAGTCTTAACAATTGCTTGTTTTTCTCTAACATCAGTGTTTGCATCACCAGCGTATGCTGATGACCCTCCAGCCCCGTCGGCCACAGAAACCCCAGCTGCACCTACCACCCCAAGATTTGAGTTTGAGCCCTTGCCACCGCTGGAAGATATTATATTGTTAAGTCCTGACTTTCCACGTTTGACACTACAGTGTGATGGGTGCGCAATGACTCCATATACTGCAAATACACCGGTTACATTTCCAACTGACGGAATGTTTCTAAATCGACTAGCTACAGTACACCTATTATCATTATTACAATTCTCAGACACACAAGTTCGTCTTGAGGTAGCTGTTGCAACTGCCAGAGTTAGAAATCAGGATACGCTTGTTTTACAAGCACTACAAAGTCAACTTGATTTTGAGAGGCAATCAGCAGCGTTACGACAACAGGAGCTTATAAACCAACGAGATTTTGCTTTGGAGCAATCAAGAACAAGGTGGTATGAACAACCAGAATTTTTAATTCCAGTTGGGATTCTTGCTGGGATAGGTTTGACATTGGCAACTGGTGCGATAATCCAAGAAACCTGGAACCCAAATTAGGAAAAATTCTATGAAGATAACAATTTCAGAATCAAGGCTCCGGCAGTTAATATATGAAGAACTCTACGATTCTATAAGCTCATCCGATGAACTACCAAAGGGGAAGTGGGTCTTATTACAGCCAGGAGATCCTCAACGAGAAGCTGTAAAGAAACAACTTTACCATATGGTTTGTGACACATACGCTTCTATTGGCGGCCACGTAAAAGTATGTGAGCCAAAATCGTTAGATAGATACAAATACTGGATAGTCCAAGACTTAGACGATGATCCTGAAATTGATATAGGCATATTCGGTAAGCCTGATGTTGGTGGCAATAAGCTTGGAGGAGTCGGTCATGATGGATCGACAGCAGCCAAAACAGCCTATAAAGAAAAATCAGCGTCAATCAGAAAGGGAGAATCAGTCGCCGGCGTGGGCAATTGGTGGGGAGAAGTTTCAGGTGGGCCAGCTGCCGCACTAATAAAGAGAGGTGCACCCAGCGTTTCTGAAGAAGCTCAGGTTAGAAAACTTTTAGACGGAGATGATATAGAATGGCATGGTGAATACCCTATTGGGTCTGAAGATTCTATCTTTAAAAGGGTCCGAGGCTGGTATACCAAGAAATTCAGTAATGGTGACAGTCATATGAAAATTATAATGGGGAGTCCAACAATTTAATTCTACACGAATATTGTTATAATTGTGTTAATGTGGAGATATAATGAACGTTTCAGTTAAACGAAAAGCACTAGAAAATTTTGTTAAAACGATTCTTTTTGAGCGCGAAGATGTACGATATGGTACATTTGATCGACCAATTGGTGATGCAGGCGCGCCCTCGGAGAATGATGATTTTGACTCAACGGTCCCTGAAGAGGTACCTGTACATCCATCTAAGATGATGGCAACACAATTGGCAGATGAAAGTCCACCTGTCGAAGATGATGACTACATACCTGCTAATTCTGAAGAATTGTCTCGTGCAGCCGCTGTACTTTCAAAGCTAGTTCCAGATGGCCAGGTTGAAAAATTCTATCATGAAATTCAACGTTTGCTTGACAGTGTCGTTGACGATGAAAATTATCCTGGAGAACATGATGGTGACGATGAAAATATAGCTACACCTGTTGATGCTGAAAAAGAAGTTCAGGAAGAAGCTATCCGTAGAGCAATTAGAAGAACGATTGATGAAGCTTACGGTCATCAAACTGATTGGGGTGAGATTAGCTTAGGGAACCATAATCCTGAAGACGAAGAAGATGAATGGAACCAGGAGGATTATGAACAACCCGAACCAGAGAAGGACGGGATGTCATTAAAGCAACTTTCTCAAATGGCAGCAGATCCTGATTCGTCTTTTTCTACTCATGGTCCAAAGATGAGTGGTGAGGGTGGATTAAGACAAATGATGCAGCGCGTTTTAAAACGCGCCGGCTGGACTTCGGAGACAATTCCTAAGGCGGATAAAAAAGAAATGGCCGACTTTGCTCTTGATGAATATCTTAGGGTAGATCGTGAACTCTTTGCCAAGGACCCTGCCAGTCATGATCCGGATGATGACTATTATGACTCTGAAGACGTTGAACAATATGACCCTAAGGCTGCCGGCAAGGACGTCAAAAAACTAGATCAAGAAGATGATGCTGAACAAAAGGAGCTTAAAAAGATTATCAAGGGTAGCCTTGGATTTAGGCAATTTGTAGCAGATAATTTTTTAATTCCAGCATACAAAATGGCAAAGAAGTCATCTATTGACGCTGTTACAGCTGAATTTGAAAAAGAGGGGATCCCACAAAAGGCAAGGCAAACTATCTTAAATCAAGTTATTGGTGAGGTCGACAAGAATATGGGCTTGATTAATAAAAAGTTAGCTAGTACCGGTGCTTCTGATGATGTTATTAAAAAAGTAAAATCTGGGTTCCCTAGCTGGTCTAAGCTTTTTGTTAAAGGTATGGAAGACGCTGGAAAATCGGCAAAGGATTATACAATAGACCGCTGGAATAAGCTTGGTAAGTCAAGACAACATAAGGCTTTTAAGAGCTCAGAAGAAAATTTGCAGGCATATGAAGATGCTTCTGCTAAGGGATTATTTTAAAGATGCTTAAGGAACAAAGGTTATCAAATATAATGGATAGCTATTTTAAGGAGTCAAATCATCCGTTTGCACCTCAGGTGCCCTTAAGAGAAATGTGCAGTCGGCAACCTATAGTACCGGTGTCTAGGACAAGCGAGTGGGAAGTTGTTTCAAGCCCAAATCGATTTATGAGAACATTCGAAATTACCAACCCTTCGGCTTTAAGCGCATTTGTTAGTGAGATCCTCCAATATCAGGAAGAAAATCAACACCATGGTAAACTTACCTTAGAGCATCAAAAGGTTATTGTTGAAGTATATACACATGATATTAATGACATAACTGAATTAGACCATGAATATATTGATATGGTTGATAAGATTCTTCAAGATGTTATGCACTATGTTGATTATAACGGCAATGGAGATTTGGGCTATGGGTATTGAGAAAGAGTGGGAGAGGCTAATGGACAATCCTGATAATGTTATTATGAGTGATGATTTAATTGCTCGAGTACATCCTTATAATTTAGAGTCTGAGCTTGGTGCTGAGGTTCAATTAAATCCACAATGTAAGTTTATTTTTGAAGACTATGAGGTATCTGGTCGCTTATACGCATATACAAATTCTGAAGATCCACCTGGGTCACTATCATACACAATTATCTCAACGTCCTTATCGGGCTGCCACATACTATCAAACTCACCCCTTAAATCATTTACAGTTACTGTAGGTAAAGACGTTATTATTGATAATAATTTTACTGATGCCAGCATTCCAGTAAAGATAAATGCCCATTGGGAACCTGACCAGGGTACAATAATAACCCTAATATTCAATCCTAATGACGTTTTAGATTCAAGTCAATAATTAATAAAATAGGAGATTAATGTGAAAAAAGAAGAAACTAACCAGCAGACCAACGAAGAAAATCATAGTACATTTGATAAATTCATAACTGACATCACAAATAGGGAAGAAGAGCATAGACAACGTCTCCGTGAATATGCTGAGTCCCATGATGACTCACCACAACGTGAATATAATAGGCTATATAGGGAACGGCCTCAAAATAGAGTACGTTGGAATACAGGAAAGAAATAATGCCAAAAAACTTACACATTAAGACTCAACATGGCTTGGCTTCTTTTTTAGAAAAGCTTGTTGAGCTTAGCGTCGCCGATGCATTAGAACCTATCATGGAAGATGAAAGAGCAAAGCAGCGCCAGGTAGCAAAAGATACTGAGGCCTTTCGAGCTCCACCTTCATCTAAGGCTGATGAGGAAGTTGAGGAAGTCGAAGATGAGGAGTCTGAGGAGGCAAAAAAGCCAGAAAAGGACCTTACAAAGTTAGGATCCGCTGATAAGACAGACAAAAAGGCAACCGTCCCCGGCCCTGAAGAGGTTATGGCTGCAAGTATTAATGATATAGTTGCCAAGCTAAATGTTATGCGTAGCGGAAAATCATTAAAAGATGGTGATGTTCGAAATGAGCTATCTGATTACTTCGATAGCCTGAGTTCGGGCGAAAAACAATCATTGTATGTATTCTTGTCCGGCTTGTCTCAAATAATGTCATCAGGTGTAGATGGTCAAGCTGCTCCAGATCCTGGCCAGGTTGGTATTCAAGTTAAACCAAAATCAGCAGAGGTTGGATCATCTAATAAAGATAAAGAAAAGCCAGCTGCATCTAAACAGCAATCAACTCGTAGTGATACACCAATTATTGTTGGTGAACATGCTCGCAAAAGTGAAATGCTTAGAAAAGTACGAAAATTAATGAGGGGATAAGATGAGTATTTTAAGTGAAAATTTATATCTTCGAACAATGATAAGGGAAATACTTTCAGAAGTATCATGTAGCTCAGATCATAGAATGCTGGACGGCTCAACTGTACAGTTCGGTACACCTTCATGTATCGCCGATATCAGTGCAAGAATTGCCGATGCAGAGTGGATTAGGGACACATGTGCTTCTAGATCTGATGCCCGTGGCCACTACAATGGTGTCCTGAATGTTTTACGTAGGCAAAAAAGATCAGCACTTAAAGAGTTAGATAAGCTTCGCGCAGACGGGCTACTTCAAGAGGTAGATTAAAATGAACTATGTGGGATATCCATGTATAATTACTTATTAGAATACGAGGATTATTATGGGCGGAGTCGCTGGACATTTAAATCATCTTCATGAGGAACTAGACTTTACTTTTGGTGAAATTAAAAGTGTCCTTTCTGATGTGGCGTCTGCCAATATTGACGTTTTTGAAAAGGTCGATGGTCAAAATGTATTTTTTACATGGAATGATGAAATAGGCCAGATCCGCACCGCACGTAACGATGGTGATATAAAACGAGGCGGAATGACGCCGGATGAATATGCTTCAAAGTGGGCAGCCCACCCAAACCCTAATGTTGCAAAGGCATTTATGAATGGGTTTCATGCAATTCAACGTGCAATGTCAACCATGGATTCAGCTCAACTTCAGGCAATATTTGGTGACCACGGCCAGAATTATATTAATGCAGAGATTATGTACACAAAGAACCCTAATATCATCACGTATAGTGCTGACTGGATTGTTTTACATAATATGCACAAGTTTGATGATGAAGGTAAGAAAAGCATTGAGACTGCCGGTGAATTCTCCGCGTTAGTTTCAGCTGTTGAAACAGCTGAAAATGAACTTGATGCCGAGGGTTGGCAAATATCGGGCCCTAAGCTGGTTGAGCTAAATGACATATCAGACGGCAGCGCTTATAATGATTTTGTTAGTGCACTAGACGCGGTAACTGGTATGAGTGATGATGCAACAATTGGGGATTATGTTGCTGAGAAATTGCGCGCCGGCCCAGTCGGTAGTCTACCTATTCCTGTAAATCAGCAAGAAGAAATTATAAAAACTATCCTTAGTGCCGAAGGTGCGAAAAAGGTAAATGATCTTAAGAAGATGGTTCCTAAGGATTTAAGAAAATCAATTAGTGCATTAGCAACAACCACAAATCGATATAAGACAATATCTAGAATCGTAGGGCCTATTGAAAAAGCTATTAGCGATTTTGCTATTGAGGTCCTTCGGGGCCTTGAGTCATTTTTTGTTGATGAACATGATGCAGAGATATCCAGGATGCGCGGAGAGCTAGAGGCTGCAATTGCTGCCCTTCAAAATGCACCTTCTGATAACGCTGAGGCCGCAGCAGCACTTTTAGATAAACAGCTTGGTAAACTAGGCCCACACGAAAACCTTGCAAGCACGATGGAGGGCATCGTATTTGAACATCCCCCTGGAAGCAAGGTGCTATATAAACTGACTGGGTCTTTTGCGATGGTCAACCAGATTATTGGTAGAGCCTCGAGACTGCCGAAACCAGAATCACAAAATGAAATGCTTTTGCGAAGCTACATTCGTTCAGCAATAATGGTAGGGTAAAATGAGTGAACGATTATTGAGAGAATGGATAAGGGCCACCCTTCTTAACGAATCTAAAGAAGAGGTTACAGATGACAAAGTATATGTTAAGCTGGCCAGAAAAGTATTCCGGGGAGGCACAAATGCAAAATTGGCCGATTTAAATGAGATTGTTTGTGCTGCTTCGTTAACTAAGCAATCTGACATCATATCATTAGCAGATCTTAAAAAATATTCCGCCGCAGATGCAAAAGAAAGACTTAACCTTCGAGTTAATGAGTTACGTAGTGAGGGTATTGATAAGGGTAAGATAACTAATGAAGAGTTTAAGCTTATCATCCAAAATGAAATTAATCTAGGTAATGCCATGGCGGCCAGAATAAGAGAAGATGCCAAAAGCAAGGGCCGTATAGTTACTTCTGGATTTTGGACCGGCGCCGCAGGTGCAAAGTCTGGTTCTGAATATGGCACGGAGGACGTCATAGCATATGCCGACGGTGTCAGTCTTAAATATTCTTTAAAGAGAAATAAACAAGCTGCAGCTACAAAGGGAAATCCTGGATTAAAAGATTATAACGCGTGCCTTCCCCCCCAGGGGACGACCGGTGATTCATGCTCTATAGACATGAATGCTAAAAGAATGAAACAAATAGCTGATGAGCTATATAGTGGGTGGGACTTCTGGTCTGATGACCCTGATAATCCGGGTGCTGTTATTCCTTCTAGTTTTAAATCACCGAATCGTCTTCGTGATGCATTTGCAGGTGAGCTATCTTCATCTCATCATAAGGAGCAAGAGTACATAACAGACACCCTCGTTCATGCAGCTAAAGAAATTGCCACCCAGCTTAATAATGCAACATCTTCCGGTGATATATCAAGAGCATCTGCTGCAAAGAGTTTTGTTGAGAATGCAATTGAGGGTGATGTTGATGTTGACGTAGTAATTCCTGATCAAGTATTTTCATCTTCCGACCCAAACAATATTGTATCTAAATTAGCAAGGGCAAAAGAAGCCGGTGGAAATTACAGTTTCAAACATGATGGGAGTGTAGGCATTATAGTTGATGCTATAGTAGATGGTAAGAAGTCCAGGCTATTCAGGGTTCGTTTAAAATATGCAGATGCCAACCACGGCTGGGGTATCAAGGCAGCCATTTCAGAATCTAGCATTATAGCGGGCAAATTGCTTAAAGAAGAACTTACCAAGTCAGATAAAAAAGAAATCGAGAAGTTAGCTCGTAAAGAAACCGAAAAGCAAATAAAACAAAAGGTTTCTAAGATGATTCAAGATGAGCTTAAAAAAGAGTTTAAGGGTAAAGAGCTAGAAAAAACTGTAACAGATCTAACAAAGAAAGTACTTCAAAGCTGGCATGATTTAGTTTACAGACAGAAGCATATTATCGATAGGATTAAGATATAAATGTCTGTGATACTGGTAGCCTTCTCGGCATTATTTATTGGTGGCCTATTAGCCACGGTACTATCATCTATCCCTAGGCATAAAAATGCATGCGGTGTCCTTGCACCGGTGGAGAGAAATCATGATTACAATGTCTGTGTAATGCATGTAAACCATGAGGGAAAGCATATAGCAGCAGATGGATACAGGTTTGAATAATGGCATATAGCGATAAAGTAGTTGATCATTTTGAAAATCCTCGTAATATGGGTTCTTTAGACAAGAAAGATCCGCAAGTCGGAACTGGGATAGTTGGTGCTCCCGCATGCGGAGATGTCATGAAACTGCAGATTAAGATTAACAATGCCGGTGTAATTGAAGACGCTAAATTTAAGACCTTTGGTTGCGGCTCAGCGATTGCTTCTTCTTCGCTGGTTACTGAGTGGGTAAAGGGAAAGACAACTGAGGAAGCTAAGTCAATAAAGAATATGCAAATTGTTGAAGAGCTAAGCCTTCCGCCTGTTAAAGTCCATTGTTCTGTATTAGCTGAAGATGCTATTAAAGCAGCAGTAAGTGATTGGCAACAGAAAAATAAGGAAAAAGATAATGACTGAATTCCTTGTATATACCGGTGCCGTTATTCTAGCCGGTGCTGTAGTAGGCTTGATTTTGCATACTATTCTTAAGAATGGAAGGTTCTGGATAGACGGGCCAAAGTAATGGGACGAAGAAGACTAAGCTGGTGGGAACGTTTTATAGGTTGCCCAGAATGTAGTTGTCCTGAACCAGAACCATGCCCTGAACCAGAACCATGCCCTGAACCAGAACCATGCCCTGAACCTCCTCAAGATGGTGAGTTGGCCTGGTGTAGGTTTTCTTCTGATGAAGATAATACAATCCAACATGCTATTAACTTTATTGATTTATGTGAGCCTGATACCGAGGTTTTATTAGCCGCATATTCATTTACTGTTTTAGCTTTAGCAGATGCTTTAATTAGGGCTCACAACAGAGGATGCATCGTAAAAGTTATTGTTGAAGGGACAAGAAGTAGTCGCCAAGCCAAATGTATTGTTTGCATCTTGCAAGATGCTGGGGTCCCTATAAAACAAGATAAGGTACCACTATATAATAATGGGAACGTCCTTCTAGGGCCAAATGGTGAGGTCCAGTGGGCATATAAGGGAAGCAATCTACAGCATAATAAATATATTGTTGAGATCCGACCAGATGGTACAGGCGCTCTATTTACTGGATCTTTTAATTTTAGTAAAAATGCTGAAGATCATTGGGAAAATATTTTGATTACTAGGATTACATCTATCGTACAAGATTACAAACATAATTTTCTAAGTGGAATGTGGGATGATCATGAACATTTCGACTTTATTCCACCAGAGGCGCCCGTATTTTATAGGGGAAATAAAGTCGATTGTGCAGATCCAGATTTATGGGATTAATAAATTTAGATTACAATTTTGATTATTTTCGATACTATAAAAAAGGGATATGGTTCCCGTAAAAAGAAGAAGAGGTTTGACATGGATGTCGGATCAATCGGTGGCCTTACAACAACTGCAGCTGGATCAGGTGCTGCGGCAAATACTCAGGCTACTGATGCAAATTCACAAAATATAGTAAATTCACAAGCCGAAAATTCAGATCCGAAAATGAATGTAGGCAATGACGACGATGGTAGCACAAACATCCACATTAGTACTAATATTAATATGGATATGCATACCCAGGATTTCACTGCGCTTAAAGGAATGAGTGAATCTAGTGAATGTTCAAATCACGATTTTGATATGAAAAAGCTAATTGAGCTTATATTGGCAATAAAGCTTTTGGAAGAAGTAAATAAGGCCCAACAAGACAAGGGTGGATTTTCTACCGTAGCTTAACTGCCTGTATCGGTATCACCAGTATCTGCGGTCTCTGTTTCTTCAGCAATAATGTATACAATTTCTACCAACGCACCGGCCGGAGGGGTTGTTGTAAATATGACTGTGCTTGTATCACTATCATAGATCCATCTCCAGTCAACTATGCCATCATAAAATACTGTAATCGTATCGATGATAGGTGCTTGGGATAGTGTCCATTCTTCATATGGTTCGATTTGTATCGATGCATCCGTAACTCCCGGAGACCAATCTCCGGAGCATATATCAACAACAGTTCCACCAAGTTGGCCTGTTGCATCTTCATATCTATAACCAGCATTGTGGGTTGAAGAGTTACATAACGATACGGCAGGGTCTAGATTAATAATGCTAGCTAGATATACTGACGTACGTAAGCCTGTATACCACCAGACAAAGTCATTAACTACGGGAAAATGATTATTACTTTGATCTTCTTCATCCGACACTAGCACAACTAAAAGTGCTGCATCATGTCTCATCCATGTTGATGCATATGGATTATTAACGATATACTCATATGTTGCGTCAAATCCTTCTTCTTGATGGCCTACAGACATTGCATTATACATAGCTTCAGCATCTAAAATATCGTCCCCAGGCACTAGCGGAAACTGGTTATCTATTGCCGCTTTATCTGGAGAGTTTGATATCATATTGAGTCTCCAGCCGGAAGGGGGCAAGGCATTAAGCATTGATTCAATTCCCACCAGAAGTTCATCTTGAAATGTTCTCATTGATCCTGATGTGTCAATAACCCATAATACGTCGACCCCATTTGCAGACGTGGGTTGTGTAAACGAATCTACCCAAACATCACCTAACGGAACAGTTGCCCCATCTCCGCTCCCGGGTGTTTCAACATAAACAATCTCTGTTTCTGGGTTTGTATCAACAATGGCATAATCATAAAAACATCCTGGAAGCAAAATAATTGCCAGCCCCAGGCAAAAATTACGAAATGTAATTATTGAATTCCAAGTACTTCTTCTATCCAACCTATCACTGTAGCTTCGTTCCATCCGTGTAATCCATGTGTTGTTATCATTTCATCACTAATAATAATAAACGTAGGCCAGCTTGATAGAGGATATCCATTCTCTGCTGACAGGTCGATGATGCTTCGGTTCCCTGCTAATACAGGGGCCGTAGTAATTCCATATACATCTGCCCAATTTTGAATTTCATTTAGTTCTACAGTATCATGATTTACATCATCTATTAGTACTGTGACCCAAATAAGATCGTGACCCAAGTCCTGATAGCGGTCTTGATACTCTTGTGTATGTTCGGCTACCCGTTGGCATACTACACACCAGACGGTTGAAAAGTCTATAACGATTGTTGAGCCTATATTGTCATATAAGCTCCAGTCATTTCCATGTTGATCAATAAATGTAAAGTCACAAGGATGATCGCCGACCCTGCCACTACAATCTGTCCATGTAATTAAATCTGTGTCATATCTAGTCGAATCTGTATCATCAACTGCAGTAGCAGAATCATCATCATTCGATACGAGGTTCGAGCTGCATCCAGATACAAGGATAAGAAGAATTGCAGCGATCGCTCGTAATAACAGCACGTTTGACTTTTTGGTGCCTCCATAAACTACTTATACAGGCAAAAAAGTTTTTTGTCAGTGTTATTCAGATTAAATTAGAAAATAGCTGCTCTAATATATTCACGCAAAAGTGATTCTTGCTTTACTTTCCTACTATCAAGTGAGCATCCAAGTTCGATGCTTTGCATAAGGATTGTTGCTAATTCTTTTTTTGCTTTTTCTGGTAAGGGGGGAAGTAATTTCGAAAAGTTACTGATATCTCCGTTACATAGATATTCTCTCATTTTGGTCCCACTAATCTCAACTGTTGCTGTTCTAGGAACACCCACACCGTTGATAGCCGGCCCTTCATTATTTTTCCAAAGAGAACCATACAGTCTGTTCATAAGATCATCTGAGTAATTTGTAACGATATCTTGATCATCTGAGTAAATGTTGATAACAGTCTCACTTGTCTGTGTCGTTACATTTAGATGTGGTACTGTAAATGAATCCTCCCCTGCGTCAACTGCATTTTTTAATGCTTCACATACATCATGTACATTTGCTAATGGGGATGGCCCAAGCCCATCTTCAGGAGTAAGCAATTTAACGTTAGCTGGCAATTTTAGATTCGGTTTTAAGATGTTTGTCCAAATATATTTCATGTCTGACCCAAAAACGGGGACCTGGCCAGGCTTCGGCGCCTCGATTTTTTTTGCACCTTGCTTTATTGTTCTTGGGTCATTGGGATCTTTAATTTTTCTTACGCCTCTTCCTGTAAATGAAATAAAAACTCCCACAACATCATTTATCGGTAATTCAAGGCTCTTTAGCTCATCGCTTAATTCACCAATTGCAGCTAATTCTACTAACATATGGTGGCCTGCGTGGTAAGGTTTCGCCGACATTGGAACTAATCCTATTTTCATATTAACCTCTATCTGATCCCTGTGGTAAACTATTTACCCTTAACCATAATTATCGTTGTTACACGTAAATATCTATAGTGTATTATAATAAAGTATGCATGATTGTTATGGTTTGCGCAAGGATTAATTAATGGACACAATCACTCAAGAAAATAAAATAGAGGAAGTTAGGGTCCGCAAGTGGATCAGGAAAATTCTACAAGATCAAAAATATGGTACGCTAAGTGAAAGCTGGGGCCCAGTATATAGCCCCCAAGAATCTTATCGAATGTTTATTGAACCGTTTGCAGATATATTTTCAGCTGCTAAAATTGCTTTTGTTGATGTGTTAAGTAGCGCTAAGTTAAATTTAGACGTATTTTTGAGTATTAGCCCAAAGTCGTTTAAGGCTGCTGAGGATGCCTGGCGCTCTCGTAATGCCGAGATAACTTCTAAATACAAGGCATTAATGGAAAAAATAGATAAGGACTCAGGCGCAGATGCACAGCTGTTTACATTTATGCTAAATCCCGCAGGATACCTTGGGTATCGCATGGTGAAGTCAGGCATAAGTGCTGAGGGTGTTCCCGGCGTTTTAAAAGATGCTGGGTTTTCTGTTCCGGGATTAGCTGCTATAGGTTTAGGGACTGCAGCAACATCTGGAGGGTCTGAAAAATCATCTGGCTCAGATGGTCCAGTTACCGGTCTTTTAAAGAGCTTAAAAGGGTTATTCTTTTTGCCTGAACATAGTTTAGCATCCGGCCGGGTAATTTATGAAGATGCTGAGGAGAAGCAGGGTGGATCCGGCGTTGCAGAAGTTGTTCAGGCTCATCTTGAAGAGCTAGGAATTCTAGATGAAATTAATGAAGACGCTGAAAGGTTGATTAAATCAAAAGCAGAGATTATTAAAGAATTGATAAGCGAAGTAAAGTCTCGCAGTGATGTTATGACGCCCATATATACAGCAGAGTCAGTTGAGGAATTTAAAAAAGCACTCAATGCTGCGAAGACATCAGGTATAGAAATTGGTGATATTGCTGGAATAGAAAATGCATTAGAAAAATCTATAAATGATGCCATGTCGAATCCTAAGGTAAAAGCCGGTTTAGTGGATAAAGCATCTGATGGCAAAGATAACGCAAGTATCGATGAAGATAAATTGCGCGCCGACATAGAGAAAACTATTTTTATGAACTCAGTTCAGCCCTTAAGAGAAAAAATTTCCGAATTAATGAATAAGTTAATTGATGATGTTAAGAAAGCTATTAATCAAGATATGCCAAGTGAATCTAGCATCAAAATGATTGAGCAGACCCCGGCTGGGAAGTCATTACTTTCTTTAGTTAAGAAAGCTAATCAAGCATTGAATTCTGTGTAAGCAACTACATTTACAATAGCACGCTGATAGGTTAATTTTGTTATGTTACGTACAATAATGGAGAGTTATTAATTATGTCAGATACTAAAGATCAAAATACCCCCTGGGTACCAGAAATTATGTATGAGGAAGATGAGACTGGATTAAGCTCTCATATTCCCTTTGTTCAAGTTCCTGAAAATGAAGAAATGCCAAGGCTTTTATTTGTTTTTGAATCAAGGAATACTGGTGAGTTTGAACCTGGGCCTAATGGGGAAGAGCTTCCTGTAACTGAGTTAGACCTATATCAATATGCGAATATGAACTACCTTAAGACGCGGATGACACCTATTGAATATGATAATCTACGATTTGCCTTAGGCCTTGAGCCCCTCGGCAATGCAGTCGCCAAGGGAAAAAAGATCACCAGCAACGTTAGAGATAAATTCGATATTGATGTACCTGATACTGAGTAACTAATTTGTCGATTGTCGTGTATATTTCGTTATATCGGTGTATAATAATAACATGTTTAATTAACAACTGGAGTTATTCATGAGTTATATAACACCGGCCATGGCCCGGGCTGCAATTCTTAAGATGAAAAATTTTCATGATGATGTTGTCGACACATACGCAAAATATGATATGGACCTGCTAGATAATCTTGGCCGTAGAAATATTGTGATGTCACAAGCACAGGAAAAATTCTTCGCAAAGGTACTATCATCCGAATACACAGATGTTTGTAATGATGGCAAGACAGGCCAGCCTGATATTATTATTGGTGAGTTGGGAAAAGAACTAGAATGTAAGTTAACTAGCAGGCATAAGAGCGGTGCTATTAGCTTTCAATCTGATTATGAAACCCTCTTAAAGAAGGGTAAGCTAGATTACTTATACGTCGTCGCAAACCAAGAGTTCAGTGAATTCGCCGTATTTCATTTTATCGGATTAACTATTGATGATTTTCGGCCTTTGGCATCCGGCTCCAGGGGCAAGGTTACGATGTCTAAGCATAAGGCAATGAATAAGTGTAATGTACTTTTGGGCTCTGCAGATAGTCTTAATGAAGAAAATCTTAAAAAGATTAGTAAGAAGCTATCACAGAATCCGGATAACAAAGAATTTACTAAATTGCTTAAGCGGATTAAATATTGGCAAACAACCCCGACCAAGTATTCTATTGGTTTAGAGGAAGTTTCTTCTCATGGTGCATAATTAATAATGATTTATAGGATCACAATAGGAGATATAATTCATGCGTTTTAATTCAAATAGATTAATGAGACTGTCTGGCGTCATTTCCAGAGATGAATACACAACAGAGGTATTATCCGAGTCTAAGAAAAATATTAATGAAATGGAAGTCGTACTTTCAGATGAAGATCTTGCAGCCCTTGGTGTTGAAGATCCTGAAGCTGCTGACGTCGGCGCAGTTACTGCAACTGTAGTCCCTGAAGATGCTCCTGAAGAAGACTTAGAGGATGACGGCCTTGAGTCAGCCCCTACCGAAGATGCTGAAGCTATGGCAGTTGAAGAGTCAAGATTACGAGACCTAATTCGTAAAGAAGTGGGATTAGTAATTAAAGAAGTAATGGCTCAAAAAGAAGAAGAACAAATTAAGAGTGCTCGCCGCTCTAAGAGTGTAGCGGTTTCCATGGGATTTGCCGGCCCTGGGTTCGGAGGGCAACCATCTCGTAAAACTGATACCGCACGGGGCATCGGCGGCCAACGAGGCTTCAAGGGCCCCGGGTTTAGATAATTTAAAATAAGTTTCTATAGTTTCCTATAATACTGAAACACCCTCATGATTTATGGTATGATTGCTTATATCCATAATGATTAGAGGGTTTTTTAATGTATAATGTTGGTCAAGTACTTTTCGTAGTTTTAAACAAGAAACCGCAAATAATTCCAGTGAAGGTTGTTGAACAGGTTGTTCGAAGATCATTAGATGGTGAAAACATCCAATACTCAGTAACTGTTCCAACTAGTAACGGTGATAAGACGTTTGAGCTTGACGAGCTAGATGGTGAAGTATATACTTCAATTAATGATGTTGAGCAAGCTATGCTTAATAATGCTAAAGATATGATTAAGAGAATGGCTGGAAAAGCATCAAGTATAGCAGAGAATAAATTTGACTATAGATCCGGTCCAGATGATATTTTGGTTGATTCCCTGGATACGGCAGATCAGTTATCTAAAGGAAAGGTAGCCAAGATAACACTCGATGATGGTGTCGTCGCAAATGTACACATTCCCAATGATGGAGAACAATAAATGAAAGTACTTCTACTAGATGGATACAACTTAATTTATCGGGCTCATTATGGATTTGGTAAGGGCGAGTTCGCAACTGTGTATTGTTTTTTTCGAGGTTTAAGGGTTTTAGTAGAAAAATTTAATCCTGATAAGATCTATTTTGTTCTGGAGGGTTACCCCAAGAAACGTATGGCAATGTTTGAGGAATATAAGGCAACTAGAAAACAACTAGATCCTGAAGACTCTTTTCATATGCAGAAAAGGCGCATTATATCTCTGTTAAAAGATTGCTTTCCAATTGACGTTGTTAGGCACCCGGACTATGAATGTGATGACGTTTTAGCCAATTTAGTAAAATACACCCACAAAGATGATGACTGTGTCGTAATATCATCAGATACAGATTTTTTTCAACTCTATAATACATGCCCAAATGTGAAAATATATAACCCGGTTCGGAAGAAAATAATTCCAAAATTTGACTATGATTATGTCAAGTGGAAGGCCCTCCGTGGAGATTCATGCGACAATATTGAAGGGTTCCGAGGTATAGGTGATAAACGAGCTATGGCGTTAGTAGAGAATGACGAAAAGCTTGAATCATTCTTATCTGCAGACCCTGCAAATAGGGAGTTATTTAACAGGAATTGTAAATTAATTCAATTTCATGATTTAGTTTACGAAATGGATGAGCTTGAACATTCGCTAACGACCGCAGACTGGGAGCAGCTTAAAAAGTGCTTTAATATAATGTCATTTTATTCTATTACAAATGACAAGTCATGGAAAAAATTTACTAGTACATTTACGTCTAGTGAACCTATGATTACTGTTAATGGAGAGGTTTAATTTATGGGAGATAAAGAACGTACAGTTTCAAATTCTGACCTGGCAAAATTACGCACCCAGGGCTTAATTTCTACTGAGGAGATTGCATTGATTATTGGCGACGCAGTTGTTGCTGAGAATGTTTTAAATAAGTCACGCAGAATTATTGAGGTTGGCTCATTAATGCTTGAGTCAAATAGAAGGCTATTGAGGGATTAATGAAAGTTGAAACTAATAAGCAATTATTGTTTGGCCACAGTTCCAGGGCAGAACTTCTAAAGGGTGTCGATATTCTTGCAAATGCTGTTAAGATCACCATGGGCCCTCGTGGCCAAAATGTTGTAATCGAACGACCTGGAATGCCCCCACACCTTACAAAGGATGGTGTAACAGTCGCTCAGGCAGTTAATTTAAGATCTAAGTTTTCAAATTTAGGCGTACAAATGATTAAAGAGGCCGCTAATAGAACTGCTGAAGTTGCAGGTGATGGTACTACTACTGCAACTGTAATATCACATTCAATTTTTAGCGAAGGCCTAAAGATGTTAGCAGCCGGATATTCCCCTACTGAGATCTGTAAGGGCGTCCGAATTGCAACCGAACATGTCATTAAAAATCTTCAGGAGATTGCAGAGCCCGTTACAAGCGATGAAGAGATTATCCAGGTTGGAACTATTTCTTCAAATGGTGATGAGACAATTGGCCGGCTTCTTTGTGCAGCGATGAAGGAAGTTGGTAGGGATGGCGTCATTGCAGTGGAAGACGCTAAAGGATTTAAGACTAGCCTTGATGTCGTAGAAGGTACAGAGATTAATCGAGGTTATATTTCGCCTTATTTTATTACAGATCAAGACAAAATGTCTGTCATTATGAATAATCCATATGTCTTTCTTACAAATCAAAAGATTATATCATTAAATGATATTTTACCACTTTTAGAAAAGATACACGATTCGCAGAGGCCCTTGTTGATTATTGCAGATGATATTGAGGGTGACGCCCTTCAGGGCCTGGTATTAAATAAGGTGAAGGGGACACTCAATGTTTGTGCAATCCGTGGCCCCGAATTTGGAGAATCCAGGCTCCATGCGATGGATGATTTGGGCATTATGTTAAATGCTGAGGTTCTACAACCGGCAGATGATATTAAGGATTTCAAGCTTGAAGATCTTGGCCAATGTAAAAAATTAGTTGTGGGAAAAAATCATACTACGTTTATTGATTGTGCTGGGTCTAAAGAAAACATCGAAGAACGAGCATCCCAATTGCGCGAACTGTCATCAGACCCAACCTTACTGGGCCCAGACTTAGATGTTATCTCCAGGCGCTTAACAAGATTAGCCGGTGGTGTAGCAATCCTAAAGGTAGGTGGTGCGACGGAGGTCGAATTACTTGAGAAAAAAGATAGGGTCGAAGATGCACTGCATGCAACTCAGGCTGCGGTCGAAGAAGGTATATTGCCTGGCGGCGGAATTGCATTAGTTCGTGCAGCAAGGTCACTTGATACGCTTAAACAATCAAAGACTGTCGACGGGGTCCAGGTTGGGATTGAAATTGTTAAGAAGGCTTGTTCATCTCCATTATTACAGATTGCAAACAATTCAGGCGCTAGCTCTCAAATTGTCTTAGAGAAAGTACTAAGGTTTCGCGATGACAATAAGGGATATAATGCATATAAGGATGAGTATGTTGACATGTTAGATGCAGGAATAATTGACCCCTTAAAGGTTGTCAGGTCGGCCCTAGAGCACGCATCTTCTGCGGCATGTAACCTATTATCCGTAGGCTGCGCGATGATTGAGGATGATTCTAGTGAACATGAAGATATAGATTCTTTACTAGTTACGCAATAATATAGGAAGGCTTGCTCGATGGATGCCCTTCAAACGTTTAGAAGTCATATTGATGCATCATTTAATGTAATGATTGTATACCCAGAATCATCATTATATCAAGATGTGAAACCTCAATTCGAAATTTCAGGACATGCATTTTTGTTACATAATCAAAAAACTATCGTAATTGATGGAAAGGCTGTTTCTGAACCATGGTTTTTAAAAGAACACCTATTGGTAATTCAGGCACATGAAGTAGGTCATCATCTTGCTGGGCATGCTAAGCATAATGGATGTAGCCAGCTGATAGAGAAAGAAGCAGACTGGTTGGGGCACAAGTTGTTATGTCAACTTGATGAAGTATCTGCAGCAAGTCTACACCGGGATGAGTATCATGCAAGATACGGATTATTCCCAGAAGATGATAAAGACATAAGAAAAAAAATACGTAAACTAGTTTAAAGTATGCAGGCTCGTGTAACGTGGCAGTAAACTGTGGTATAATATAGTTAAGATTAGGGAATTTTATGAATATCTTACCACCTTACATCATAGAGCAAATTCGAAGGTATGAGGAAGAGCGTCGAAGAATTGAGGAACAAGATCGACCAAGGGTGTGGATTCCAGTACCTGATCTTCCCCCAATACCATATGATTGTCCAGAGAAAGATATCGAAAAAGAAGATGATAATGCAAGGGGCGTTATAATAATTGATATTGATTCATACGAAGAAAATAATGAAGAATAAGGAATAATAAATGTCAAAAACAATTCTATTTTTACATGGTCTTGAATCTTTACCTGGCGGCATGAAACCCCAGCATTTAGAGTCAGCCGGCCATATAGTTCTAAATCCTGCATTGCCAAAAGATGATTTTGAAAGATCTGTTAGGATTGCACAAGAGGAGATTGATCTTGAGTCACCTGAGGTTATTGTTGGCTCTTCGAGGGGAGGTGCTGTAGCCATGGCTGTTAATCCACGCGGCGCAAAACTCGTATTAATAGCACCAGCCTGGAGTAGATTTGATGTTCCAATGACAAATCTCCCTGCTGGCACTACTGTTCTTCACTGCCAAGCAGATAAAGTTGTTAACTTCGAAGATTCAGAGGAACTAGCTTCAAATGCAGATATTAAGTTGATCCCATGTGGTGATAATCATCGGATGAATGATGTTGATGCCTTAGATCATTTACTGGCGAGCATAGAGTGACTTTTTTGAATTTTTATAATGTACACTGCTTTAATGGTGATTATATTTAAACATATACAAGGGATGTATATGTATGAGATGTGTCTTTAATTCGAACCTATAAACCAACTAGCTTGGAGGAAAAGAAAGTGAATACTACAATCCCAATGATGTTTTCAGATCAACAACTTCGTGAAATGTCAGATGAGAAACTTGAAGGTATTGCTCGGAACTTTAAGAATAAGATCGAAATGCTTCGCCGGAAGGGTGATGATTCCCATCCGTTTGAAGTAGAATATTGTTATGTAAAAAGGGAGTTAGAATTTAGAAATAAACGAAGGGAGATTCAGGCTTTATATGCCCAAAAGAAGACTCGGTATACTGCACATAATGCAAACTATCGAAAACCGCGACATGATGTTCGGATGGTCGTACCTGTTAGTCCAAATGAGATTACAGTTACCCAATAAAACATCAAAATTTAAACATTTAAACATTTAATAAGGAGTGTAAATATGAGTGCACCTGATACATTACAGGCGTTTTTTAAAGATGTAGGCCGAACCAGCCTTTTGACAAAGGATGAGGAAGTCTCACTTTCAAAACGAATTGAAAAGGGCGATCGAGCTGCCAGGGATCATATGATTAAGGCAAATATTCGGTTAGCAATTTCAATTGCAAAAAAGTACCAAAACAAAGGCTGCCCGCTAGAGGATTTAATCCAGGAGGCCAATATCGGTCTTATGAAGGCAGTTGATAGATTTGATTGGCGCCGAGGCTTTAAGTTTTCAACTTATGGTTGCTGGTGGATCCGCCAATCAGTTATGAGGCACATTGCATCCCATTCAGGGACCATTAGGCTCCCAAGTCATGCTAAGGGCCTATTATGGAAGATGAAAGTTGCTAAAGAAGAATTCGAAGAAGAATTTGGCGCCCCACCGACCCAGGAAGAATTGGCAGAATTGTTGGATGTGTCCCTAGATACTCTTCGTACTATTCTTGCAGCTGCCTCTACGCCAATTTCCCTTGATAAAGAAATTAAGTTTGGAGGTAGTTCAGGTCCTGGGGGTGGTCGCAAAATTGCTGATGTAATTCCAGATAATTCTGCAAAGGATCCGTCTGACGTATTAGATCAGGAAAAGATTGTCTCTGTTATTAGAACTGCATTAAGTTCTTTATCTGATAGGGAAGAAAAAATTATGCGACTTAGGTTTGGTATCGCTGATGATACAACCGACTCGACAAGTTTTCCAATTACCAAAAATGAAGTTTCAAAGCTTAAGCGTAAAAGCACTACAGCTACAGGAGTATAGTATGAGTATGCCAAAAGGACATAAAAGCAAACAAGGATATGCAACCGTTGCATCACTCGAGGGCGGGATGGACTATAGGGCCATTGCACAGGAGATGACCACATCAGGTCATAAAATGAATCATGCGACTGCAAGGAATATTTTTCTGCGTGCCATGAAAAAACTAGCCCAGCCAGTTTGTGAGCTTTACGAATTAGCAGAAGACCCAAAGAGGGTTGAGAAAACAGCTCGTGATCCAAGATTTCAATCTAGCATGATTGAACTAATTTCTGAAATATACGATTCTGATGACGGGATTAATATTTAGTATTATAATAAGGAGTAATAAAATGCCAGTTCCATGGAAAACATACGCCCAACGTCGCCAGATTAATCTAGCAAGGTGGGTTCAAAAAAATAATATTAAGAGCTATGATGATTTTGTAAGGGTCAGCAATGCGATAGGCGTTGCACCTCCACCCCTAAGTGAAATAAAATCGTATCTTAATTCAGCACCCGCAGTATCGGTCCCTGTCGAGAAGCGTCCGGTCCCTACTAGCGAAGGTTCAAAAAATACTAGTAAAGAGAAACGCCCTAACACTAACACACCAAGCGTAAAGTGGAATTCTTTAATGAAGAAATCCGATATGCTTTCAATTGCTCAATCAGCAGGATTATCAGAACTAACTACAAAAAATACAAAAGCCGAGATTGTTGCCGGTTTAGTTAGTGCAGGATATCCAGAAAGCCAAATTTAAATCTTGGAGGTGGATTGTGCAAGATGCGCCAATAAACTCTAGGACTGGAAAATTGGTAACGCTCAAACCTGGGACGTATTTAACATCCCCAAGTTCTAATGAGTATCAAGGAATATCATATGATGTTCCAAACATTAGGCCAATCAATCCAGTAATTAATCTAGAGTATGAGACTAGTGCTTTATTATTTGAGTGTATAGGCCCCATTTCTTCGTGGGGTAATTCTACAAACAAGCAAAAAGGTCGGTGCTGGCATGCCCTTGTTGATGGGAAGGTTTTGCTTGTTTGGGATGACTGTTATTTAGAAGAAAACAAGCAACCAATTATTAAGTCGGCAGGATAAATGAGAAAGAGGTTACCTGAAGATAACAGGGGATTTTGGTTCTCATTTATTCCTGGTTATGTTTGGAAAATATTAGTGCTAACAAACTGCTTTCTTGCAGTCGCAAGTATATCATTGGGAATTTATAATCTTGCAGTTGTTAATGCCATGTCAGCTATAGCATGTGCAATCGGCGCCAAGCTATCAGACGTATAGGGGTGCCACTTATACTAGCAGTACTTATATAATACAATATAGCTATACGTTTAAGTTGAGCAATATGAGTTCTAAATAATATGAGTTATAGAAAAGTATTAACATGGCCGAACCCAGTTCTAAATAAAAAATCGAAGGATATATTAGAATTTGACGAAGGTCTTAAATCAATTGTTCACGATATGATTGACACCTTAAATGTTGAGCTTGGACTAGGGTTAGCAGCTCCCCAGATAGGTATTAACAGCAATATAGTTGTTTTAGACACTGTTACTGTCGAATTTGATAATCCGGACCCTTATCCAGAAAATGAAAAATATCTGGTATTAATCAATCCAAAATTGACCCTATCAGGTGATGATATAAAATGGGAAGAAGCATGCCTATCTGTCCCTGGTTATTCTGCACGTGTAACAAGAAAAGAGTCGGCTCTTGTAGAATATCAAGATATCACCGGTGATCATAGATCGTTTAGTACATCCTGGCCATTGAGCGGGATCATACAACATGAATGTGATCATTTAGAGGGTATTTTATATCTTAATCGTGCGAACCATTGGGACAGGGCAAGAATACAGAAGAAGATCTTAAGAATCAGAAAACTAGCTGCCAGAGCCTCGGCCGAGGCAAACCGCCGCGAGAAACTAATTCTTCGAGGCCTCGACCCAGACGATCCCCGCCATCGTAGAAATACCAATAAAAACAAAAAGAGAAAGAAAAAGAAAAATAGGAGTAGAAAAAGATGAGTGATGATAAAAAGAGTTCTAGTATATTAGGCGAAACAGGTGCTATTATTGTTTCATCTGATATGCTAAAAGTTATTCCACCTGATCCTACAAACTTCTTTGTAGATGACCCTGAATTAGCTACATTTGTCGAGGCCGAGTTAAATAATTCTCCAGGAATTAAGTTTGGCCATGATCTTGGATTTGAAGATATAATCAATATCTTATCTTACCTAATGTATGCAATGGAACGTCCGGACTGGAAATCAGAATTTATTCAGGCTTTGGAAATGTCATATGATGAAGAGGCCAGACAGGTTGAACAATCAGCAAAGTCTAAGGCACCCCACCTTAAGGTTATAAAGTAATTATGAAATCAGATTTTGAAGAAATTGGTAGAGCCATTGGCGCGCTAGTTAAGGAAAAAAATTTAGCTTACGGTGATTCATTCGGGAGGGCAGAGGAGATTATTCGAGTCCTGTATCCTGATGGTGTCCGACCAGATCAGTTTCAAGATATGTTAGCAATCACTAGAGTTATTGATAAGTTATTTCGGATTGCAAATAAAAAAGATGCCTTCGGTGAGAGTCCATGGAAGGATATTTGTGGTTACGCGATTTTAGGAATTTCGTCGGACGAAAATAGTGCTTGACAATCTCTTCTTTTAGCATATACATATTGATGTCTAGTTAATATGACAAATAAATGTAGACTTATAGGAGAGTAATATATGTCTAAGAAGACTCGTATTGATAAAGAGAAAAATGCTAATTGGACATTAGAGGAAGAGATCGATAATCTTCGAGACACGCTTGAGGAATATTATGATATAATGGAAGAAATTATTGAAGCATATGAATCGATATCAGTTGATCTTAATGAGTTAGAGGAAATTGATTTAGAGGAAGCATTAGAGCGCTTACGTAAATATTACCATGGTGAAAGCTAATAAGTACTAAGTTAATGATTTTTTCTTTGTGAGATTGCTATTTATACTATATGAGTTTTGGAGTTTATAATGGCAGAGAACGGAAACGAAAATAGGGGCCTTAAGGGCCCACAGCTAAATCAACATCCGCTGGTTAGAGTATATGCGCTAGCAACCAATATTGATGTTGATTCTTTATCGACCGAAGGCTCACCCTCACCCCAGGAAGTTGCTCGAGCCATGGCATCATTTGGTACAACGAATGATATTGCAGAGCTTGCTCGGCCTGGAGCAGATCCGTTAATTGCTTTTTTAAATAAACAGTTCGGTGATGGTCGTTGGTCATATCCAGTTCATGAGATAGCACTTTTTCGAATTTTAAACCTTCCACCTATAGGCCAGGTTCAAAATGTTGTTGATTCCCCAAACTTTACAGCTTCTGGAGGTTCAGAGCCCTGGTGGGCCGTTGATGAAAGGAGGCTCATTGCGCTTTTAATGCAGGCTTATTCTGGGGTACAGAAAACAGCTGGAAGAAATGAAGTGTGGTCTGTCAATAAGGTGATATATGCACAAGCAGATATGCCTCCCCATGGTGTGGCACCTGAGCTTTTTGGCCGAGTCGTCGATGTGGACTTCATGGCGCTTAGGGAAGAAAATGCATTTGCTGGCCTAATTGGAACTTCCCCACAACCCTAGTACTCCTAAGTAAACATTCTAATCCATAGGCTTATTATATTATATGGATACCTGGACAGCGGTGTCATTCAATTGGTCAACAGGTCTAACAACAGCAAATCAATTTTTGATGCCCAATCATAAAACTGGTAAATCGGTAAAGGCTTTTTTCGAAAGTAAATTTCCTGGTGAGATTTTACTAGCATTAATTCCTGGGTCATTTTCTAGTTCAATTAGAACTTACCCGTTAAAATATCAAGTTTAAGCATTTTATTTTAACGTTTCGTGCAAAACCTTTCTTGGTGTGGTATAATATTACTATAAACAAGGAAGGAACAACATGACTCGCTTCACTAAAGAAAACCTTATTAAAGAGGGAAAATATCTCTTCTACCAGCCTGCTGGTGGTACCTATGGGGATCGTAAGTTCGTGGCTCGATTCCGAACCGCTGGAGTCGGAAGTTTTGCAACCTGCCTCCGCAAGAACTTTACTGTTGAGGAGTATTTCGGCCGACTGGATGCCGGCGAATGTCCTCTTCCCATTGCCGAGAGTAAGGGATATCTTTTGCCACACATTAAGCGCTGGCTCAAGAATGATGGGTATCCTGTCAACACTGCCGGCTATAATGCCTGGTTCAAGAACCAGATGGAAAAAGTTGCAGCGAGGAATGCACAGTAGTGATGAGGTAGGCTTTTTAATTTACGGCTGAGTGGTGGAATTGGTATACACATCAGACTTAAAATCTGACGCCCCAAAGGGCTTGCGGGTTCGAATCCCGCCTCAGCTACCAAACTTAAACTTGAGGAAAGTATAGAATGAGCACTCTAAGAAAAGGCGCCCTGGTCAAATTGAATGTAGATCGATGTTTTACCGAGAGGTTCGGCGGAGCGCTCCAGTACCCACGCACGAATTATGCAAATGATGAGGCCGGCACCGTTCAGGCAGCACGCCCAGTTACTGCTGAAGAGACTGCTGCATGGTATGATTCAGATGCCAGCAAGGGGATGGATTCCGCCGGCGAGTCGAAGCTCCCTCCGCAGTCGAAGCACGTGGCTTTGCATAGGGATCGAATTTATCAGGTCCTTAGGGCCCGGTGTCGAGTTCGTTTGGGGTGGGGTAATCCAACCCCAGGTATGGCAAAGCTGCTTTGCACTCATACCGGTGAGACTGCTTATGTTAAGCGTGAGCTATTGGAGGTGGTTTAATGTCTGGTGATTATGATTCGTCATTGCCAATTTTGCGTGAGATGCTGGCTTTGAGTATTATGGCTCGTCTGGATGAAGCCGGCTTCACTGAGATTGAGCCAGATGGTAAGACCCAAGAGCGCGTTTTTTCTAGGTCGATTTCACCGAACCTTAATGTAAGAGTGTATACAACAGTTGTTGGCCAAGAAGTTAGGGATAGTGGCAAGGATGCCATTCGAGTCTGTGCAACCTATAGGACTAAGGATGGCAAAGATAAGGGCATTGTGAAGGCTACCAGGGTCCATAGAACAGGTAATATAGAGGATATTACCGAAAGAATGATTCAACGTATGAGAGATACATGGAAAAGTGCAAAAACGGGAAAGAAATGCTATAGCTGTGGGGCCCCTACATTTATAGCAAAGTCAGGAAAGAGCGTCTGTGCTGAAATTTGTTGGCTTTCAAAGGAACAAAAGGAAGCAGAGAATACACAATGGAAACTTAAAAATGCAGCAAAACGACATCGCAATAGATACCGAAGGCGTTTTTGATTTGATGAATAGGCCAAATTTTAGATCTGGGGATTTATGTAAATACCTATCAAGGATGGTAATATTGGTAGGTGATCCATATCGATACCCAGAAAAATCAGGGCCCCAACCTATTACTGGTTGGTGGGTCGAAGCTATCGAGATAGATGACAACGTATTTCGCAGAATTCGATGCGATGCATTACTGCTTTTGCAAAAGGCTAAAGTAGAAAAAAGGAGAGAGAAAAATGGAAAATTCAAGTTTTAAATCTGGAGATCGGGTTACACATGATGTATTTGGTGAAGGTGTAATTTGCAATATGTCCGTAACAGGACAGGGCCCAGCAGCGTATATTCAGTTTGATGAATCTAGATCTGCACGTACTGAAGAGCCCAGGAAGTACAGGAATATTCTGGTTTCTTATTTGACAATTTGTAAGAATGATAATGAACCGGTAGAAAAAGATGGCTAGCCTAAGTTTTATAGAGGGAGACTTATTGGAAACATATTCTGACGAGCTGCAGTATCTTCATCATGACCAATTTGGTCCTATGTTTGAAGTTTGCCCTGAAGGAGAATTGCAAGTTCAGCCTGGAGATATCAAATCGGGCAATACATATTTATGCATTGGTTCATCGACTGTTTTCCCTAGGGAATATAAGAAGATGGTAAAGATATTAACCCCCAATGGCCCTCGTTGGTGTTTCGCAAGTTGTTTTAAAAGAAGGTAGTTAAGGTAGGAGCTAATATGCACGAACTTAGTGGCAAAATTGATCGAGCAACAAAGACGCTTAGAGTGTCTTCTGCTACAATGTCTGAGTTGAGAGACATTATGTCTGGATCTAAGCCTAAAAAGATTCAAGCTATTAAGCTTCTTCGAAATGCAACGGGTTGCGGTCTTCGAGAGGCAAAGGTCTCGATTGAAGCAGAGTTCCAAAATGGGAAGGATCCTGAAGCAATGCCTATTGCACCCCTCGTTGCTGTTAAATCTATTACTGTCGACATGGGTCGTGGTGACGTTATCTTAAGCCTTGAAGAATTTCATATGATGACGCTTGTAAATCTTCAGTCGCTGGGTCTTGATGAGGTCCGGAAATTAATTCAGTTTCATGATGAAATTATTGATTGTGAGCGCCGGGTATTTTCGATGGAGCCGACCGACGATGAATGATGGTTTGATAGAGAAATATTGTAATATTCACCCAAAGGCTTTAGAGTTCTGTACTGCAATAGAAAATCATGATTGGTGGGTAGTTGCAAAGTTTGTATTATTGGGCGCTGTTTTATTGGCAGCTACTTTTTTAGCTAAGTGGTTAAAAGACACTAAGAAATGGACATCCTGGTTAGCGAGAAGTGATAATGGCACGCAGAAGAAAAACTAGTAGATCTAAACGTAGGAAGCTAAATGTGGTCCGCCGCGCGCGCGCTTGGCGGAATATGACTTCTGAGGAACGTATTCTAGAAAAGGGTAAACAGTCAGCCGGCGCCGATAGAAAACGATTTTTTGAAGAAGGCGGTGATATATCACAATGGCGAGGTAGATCAACTGTTTTTACTGACAAGAAAAAGAAAGCAAATAAACATGCATGTCGTAAGGGGGTAGAGCATGAGTAATACTAGTATGGAATTTTATGACCATCAACCAGGTAACGGAACTCGTTATCCATGTTGGTTTGGCAAGACTGAAGATGGTAAGTGGATCCTTGTGTGGTCTCAATATGGTGGAGCCTCCGGAAAAGCATTTATTTTTAAGGATAATGATATGTTACACTACAGTTACTTGATGGAAAAGCTTGACATTAGTCAGGGAGATGCTGCAGGCCTTATGCCGCTTATTTCTGAGGTAACAGGACGCTTATGCGCACTACCACCAGGTTTTGCCATTAACGGATGTTACGACGGAAGCGAAGAGCCAAAATATATTTAATTTATGCCACCGTAGCTCAGTTGGTAGAGCAGCTGATTTGTAATCAGCAGGTCGTAGGTTCGAACCCTATCGGTGGCTCCACGGGATGTAGCGCAGTCTGGCAGCGCATCTGCTTTGGGAGCAGAGGGTCGCAGGTTCGAATCCTGCCATCCCGACCATTTATTCCCCTGTAGCTCAATTGGCAGAGCATTTGGCTGTTAACCAAAGGGTTCCTGGTTCGAGTCCAGGCAGGGGAGCCATTTAGATCCCTATTTCACAAAGTATCTTATTTACTCTTTGAATAAGAACGTTATGTCTCGGGGTCCAACCAAAGTATTTAGGGCCAAGATGATCAGGGTCTCCGTCTGTTTTTTTAATTGCCCATATTCCGATATGGGCAAGTTCATGAATAAAGCTGGTCTGGCATATTAGATCTCCAGGCCTGGCTTTGACCCATATTGTCCCTGGGCTTGTTGCAAGCCCAGATACCTGTACTTGGTTCAATCGACGCCCATCTGCAGAGTAGGCATTCCTTCTTTTTTCTTCCCACGAAAATTCAATTAGTAATTCGCTAATAGCTTTTTCAACTAAGTCTTTATCAAGGGAATATGGAAATATATTACTCCACTCCTCAAGGAAAAAAATCATTGCTATAGACACTCTCTGCCTATCCATAATGTGGCAATTACCACCCTTTGTCATAATATATGCATTAAATCCTGGAACTTTTGTTAATTGCGGGTCAGAATTGAATGGTTTACATTGCTCATAACTCTTGACATTTTGAGGATACGCTATCCACTTAGGCCCGCAGGATACATTTAAAATACCCAATAATACTATAAGTAAAGCTCTATGCATATACATTACGTATGCCGGAGTTTATTTTTATATTGAAAGTATTATGCCCCGGTAGCTCAGCTGGATAGAGCAACGGCCTTCTAAGCCGTGGGTCAGAGGTTCGAATCCTCTCCGGGGTGCCATAGTTTAAGGTTTATAGTTTAAACAACAGGAGAAATATGGTTACATTAATAATGGTCATGATGATAGCAGGATTAATTGTTTTTTTATCGAAACGTAAGGTAACTAGGCGCAAGCGGATTCTGATGTCACGTAATGAATTTAATAACCGCCGATATGGGAGAAAATAATATATGTGGGTTCAAGAAATTGAGTTTGACAATAACTCTGATGTTTGTTTAAATGAAGGTGGGATTAATGATGTTGGAGATATCTCCGTAACAGAACTCTTGGCCGCCGCAGTTGCTGAGTTTGGTGATGTTGTGGGTGATGTTGTAGACCCGGAAAATACCAATAAGAAAATTGGCTGGAAGTTCCACACTCAGGCATCATATGATGATATTGATAATGATGAAGAGGCAAAATTTACATTAGAAACCTGGGTGATCGTTCATGAACAACCTCCAGAAGTAAGGTATTTTTATGCCAATATTGAAAATGAAGCGACAGATAGCGAAAATATAGAAATGACAGATCCAGTTAACGAATAGAAAGATTATAGGCAGCTCGCCTTAAAATTTTAAACCTTAAACTACGAGATTTAACTTGTCAGACGGTCGCCTATTATTACAGCTCTTAATGCTTGATGCTGGAATTGTACCAGACATTAAGCTTTCTGAACCTTATTGCGGTGATCCATCATCCCCGTGGGAATTTTGGTCAGTTAAGAAACCCGATAATTTAGATGTTATGCTAGAATCGCTATCAGAGAATGATAAAAAGAAGGTCAAGAGGAAATTTCGAAAGCTATGGAAAAAAGCAGCTAAGAAATATAGGACTGACCTTAGTTCAAGCTCAAAGGATTTTACTAGCCCTAGCCTTAAAGCCCGCCGCCGAGCATCTGTTAAGCGAATGCTTCAGGATTCATATTACTTAGGGCATAATAATAAAAAAGAGTAGTAACATATTCTTTTTTTCTTATATAGTTGATATGATTTATTTTATGTAATATGGCACTTATTATATAAAGACAATAATTATTGTTGTAGTATTATGGCTATAAAGGAGTTTATAGACTATGTCGAAAGAAGATAGAGAATTAGCGGTTCTTAAATCACAGTCAAGATCCCCATTGAATCTTGATGAAATGATTGAACTACTTGATGTTGATATGGGTTCTTTAATGGTTGAGTATGATTTAGACCTTGTACAGGCTAATCAAGTGATGGCCTGGCGTAAACAAGAGGCTTTACGATATCAGGCTCAAGCGGTCTCCTGGTCTGCGGGCTCTACGATAGAAGAATCCGTTCGCAGGCTAGTAAAAAAAAAGAACTTTTAAAAGAAGCTGCTGATGATATACAAGTGGTTGCCATTCGTGTAAGGATCGACATTGGTAGCTCTTCTGACCCAACGCACGAAGATATTTTAACGACGCTTCGCGGGCTTCCATCAGTAATTACAGTAAATCAAGAAGGTCCCTTACAACCCGGGCCATCTGGCAAACAGTGGGCAAATTTAGTAATAAAATTTGAAAATACTCCTGGTGTTGATGTTAAGACATTAGGGCTTCAAATTGAAAGATTACCCACTGTCGATATGACAAGGATTGTCTCTGTTGATGGCACCCCTTGGGATATAGAATTAGGGAAAAAAGATTTTGACATAGCAAGATCCAAGATTGGGGATCAATGGAGAAAAAAACATAATCTCGGAACGTGGTCAGAAAACCCAGAAGCTCAAAATGAATCAACAATCGATCAATTAAGAAACTTAATTAAAGAAACATTACAAAAAGGTGATAAGTGGGAGACTTAACAAAAAACTTTTCTTTCTCAGAATTTAGTTGTAGGGACGGTTCTGACGTACCATTTGAGTACATCGATAATGTTCGATTACTTGCTGAAAATCTTCAAGTATTAAGAGATCATATAGGCCTGCCTATTAGGGTAATTAGTGGCTATCGATCTCCTTCCTATAATAGAAAAATTGGCGGCGCCCGAAAGAGCCAGCATATGGTTGCTAAGGCTGCAGATATTAAGGTCACCGGCCTAACACCTGACCAGGTGTGGAATACAGTTTTGCAGCTTATTAAAGAAGGTAAGATGTTACAAGGTGGTGTGGGAAGGTATGTTACTTTTACTCATTATGATGTTCGCCTTCGAAAAGCTAGGTGGAGCGGTAAAGGTATTAAGGATGATCGTCCTTAGTATAATATCTCCGTGTAAAAATAAGTAGAACGTGTTATTATTTAATTAGACACGAGGTGCTTATGTTAGTTTCTGAAATTTTAACTACGATTAAAAATACACGAGGGACAAATTCGAAGAAGCAGATATTATTAGACAACTCTAATAATGCTTTGTTGAAACGTGTTTTGCAATATGCAAATGATCCATACATCGTATTTAACGTTGTCAAGGTTCCAAAAGTTTCAAAGTCTAGACAACATGGCCATGCAGAGATTGATCGGTGGAACCTATTCCTCGATTGTGCAAAGCTCTGTTCTGAACGATATCATACCGGCAATGCCGCGTTGGAAATGATGAAAATAGCTATAACTTCTTCTACTTTAGAAGAGGAGAAATGGATGCGTAAAGTTTTAAAAAAGCATCTAGCTATTGGTATTTCTACAAAAACGATCAATTCAGTATTTCCTGGACTAATTCCTACCTTTGATGTTCAGTTAGCTCAGAAGTTTGAGCCAAAGCGCCTTAAGGGAAAAGAGGTAGTCGCACTAGAGCCAAAGCTTGATGGAATTAGATGTTGCGCAATCGTTCGTTCTGGCGTCGCAACTCTTTATGCTAGGTCTGGAAAACAAATAACGAATTTTGATGATACAATCGGTCTTGAGTTGTCAATTCTTGGTGATGGCTTTTATGATGGCGAGATCATGGGCAAAGACTTTGTTGCTCTAATGCGTCAGGCATATCGAAAAGAAAATGTTGATACTAAGGATTCATATTTATCATTATTTGATTTTCTTCCTCTTGATGACTGGGTGAATAATGAGCCCGGATTGACATGTCACCACCGGCGTTTAGCTCTTGAAGAAAGGTTCAACGCTTATGGGACTACAGCAAAATATCTTTCATTAATTCCACGACACATAATTTTGGCATGTGTTGATCAAGTCAATCTATACCACCATCAGTTCGTTGCAGAGGGATATGAAGGTGTTATGATTAAGGATCTTGATGCCCTATATCGCCGCGGCCGCGGGTACGAGGTTATGAAGGTAAAATCGTTCCAGGACGCTGATGTTATGGTACTACGCATTGAGGAGGGAAACGGGAAATTTAAGGGAATGTGTGGAAATTTAGTTGTTGACTATAACGGCGTTGAGGTCGGGGTGGGTTCGGGACTAAATGATGAACTTCGAAAGCTAATATGGGATAGTCCTGATGATTATATCGGTAAAATAGTTGAGGTTCGATATCAAGAAGTAACCCCGGATGGTTCTTTAAGATTTCCTACATTTATTCACTTTCGAAATGATCGATAGTCTTACCGTATATTTAGTTATGAGGAGAAGTTGATATTTCTATGTATTTATTTGATTGAGTATCCCACCGTCGACCCCTGACCCCCGGGGGAGGTGTTCATAGGAGTCGGTGCACCGATTCAATTACACCCGGTGGTTGAAAGATCTCTCAAATAATACAGAGTCTATCAGCTTCTCCTCATTTTTTGTTGCATTTTCGTGCAAAATCTGCCAAACTATGGTATTATATACTTGATGGTGGGGATTGGCCCCCATCTTAAATTGAGAGATACCAAATGACTAGAAAATCCCGCGAACTTAGACTTTCTGAAACCCAGGCACTAATTGCTGGTTATACTGAGGTCGGCCTTGAAAATTCAAGGAATTGTAGGTTTGCGATTGATATGGAGTATCGTCTTCGGAACGGTCGCGGACTGAGCCCAAAACGACGCGCGTGGCTTGATTCTATTATTGAGCAAGGTGTCCCTGAAGCAAAGTCTCCGGAGCTAGTTGCGAAGATTACTGAGTCTGCAAATCTTGACGGCATGCAACACCGCCGAAAGGTTATGTTGGACTTTGCCAGTAAAATCCGGATGGGGTGGGATCTTAGCGAAAAGCAGCAATCCTGGCTTGATAATATGATGGCTGAAGCTAAGAAAATCCAACTGGAAGGTAAGTGGATTCCATCTGATGAGCTTATTGAAAAGCTTCGTCTTGCTATCCGTATTGCTGCTTCGAAGAATGAATATTATTTTCAGCACCGTGTTGGCACCGCAAAGGCTTACGAAAAGGTTAATAGCTGGATTAATTGGAAGGATCGCGCCCCATCCCACCAGTCTCTTGAAGAGCCCCATCTAGATGAGTGGGCATGTAATAAGCTGCTTAAGGCTTTTAAGAAAATTTTTGAAGAGCTTGATAATCCGTCGCACGTAATCGGGGATATGAGGTATTATAAGGGCCAGGTGGCACTGATTGCTGACGCTCCTTATGTTACTGACCGCGGCCAGCTGGTTTATCCTACCCTTGTCAATGGCACGATGTTGGAGCTAGGTATCAATATGATTGGTAAGCGCCGGCAGAAGGTATAGGAGAAAATAGTGTCTGAGTTTGGTATCATAACACCGTTAGACGATTCAATTATAGAGGCTAAAAACTTTATAACAGGCCTGATTATAGATCTAAGTTTTCGAAAGGTCCTTATAACAATCGAAGAACTTAGAAAGTTAGAAGATGATGCATATATCACCGGTGCAACAGCTGCAGCCGAACAGTATCAGGCAACCCGACATTTTTTCGAAAACAACATTTCAGAGTTGTTAATTGATAAACCCTCCTCTGGTTCATATCCAGAAGCATAAAAAGGAACAAACAAAAATGAGTTTGATTAATCGTGACAAGATAGTTGATGATCTTTTAAGAAGGCGTCCCCTTGGTCCTAAACACCCATATCAAAAAGTTACATATGAGAAGAATGTTACAGGTTCTAGATGGTGTAATAGAAAGCGAGACCATATCGAGCAGGTTGAACTTATCCCCTCTGTTACACAGTGGGGATATACAGATAGGCAACTATTTGATCTCGGATTCCGGTCCGAAGAAGAAACAATGGCCTACGTTCTAGAGAGGTTCTTCGATGGTAAGGAAAAATGGAGTCTTGGTAAAAAGAAGGCTACTGCCACCCGCAGAACAAACAGGTTATGGCAAAGAATCTCACCTGCTGTCTCAAATACAATTTCTGAGGGCGGTGTTGGGATTTACAAGGTTAGGGGTAGTTACCACTGGACAATTGGTTATCTTTATGCAACCTCTAAGGAGGAAGCGAAGATTGCTGCAAAGCTGTACTTTGGATATCTTATAAAGGGAGATAAATATTCCACCTGGCCTCGCACCGAATTTGTGAGATTTGGGACCGTATCAGACGTTCTAGATTTAAATGCCGAGACAAAGGCATCAATAGCCGGTGATATTACACGGGCAAAATCAAGGATTGAAGATCTTAAAAAGGAGATTGAAACTCTTAATATTCGTTCGAGCGCTCTAGCTATGGTTGAGTCTCAACAACTTGAAGCTGAACTATAATATTTTTATACACTTCGAAAGAAAAGAATAGGATAACAATTATGAATAATGAATCAGATGCATCTCGCCTAATTTGGGGATACCTATCACTTATCGTGCTGGGCGTTTTCGGTGTGCATAGATTTTTACTTGGCCGACCCCTAACTGGAATAGTCTATGCCTTTACAGGCGGCTTATTGGGGGTCGGTTTGGTTTTTGATTTTTTTATTGGTGTACCATACATGGCTTTAAATAGAGGAGAATATTAGTAATGAGCTATCGGCCAAAGAATAATGAAGATCCCCCATGGATTGATGAGGGATTTGAGAATAATGAGATTGACCCGGGCGTAAATTGGGATATCCCGCTTAGAGATTCATATGATGATCGGTGGGGCTGGGATGATCGATCCAACGATGAAATTGAAGATGACATGTATGATAGATGGGACTGGAATGCCCATCCACTTTTACCCGCACCAGGTTATTTTCGATGAAGGTTCAAGACCTAAGAAGAGGAATGCTTCTTAGGCCCAAAAAAGGATCTTGTTTAGTTATTTGCACTTCCGGGAAATTTCCGGATAGACATGTCAAAATTGTTCCAGACATTATTGGTCCTGGATTTCCTAGTTGGACTAGTCTGGCAGGTGGAACATGGATATACTTGGGAACAAAGAGAGTATTAAAATTTCCAAATTCTGCATCAACACAAATAGTACATACAGAGAAACTGCAGGTACTAACAAGAAAAGTTCACGAAATATTTCATAGTGTCGGTGGTGTTTTTACCATCGAAGGTATGATGTTTAAAGATATTAGTCCTATGGAGGAGATTTTAAATGAAGCCCAATAAGCAAATCGCACTAACATTTGCAAAACGACAGACACCCTTATCTAGATTTTCACATTTCGAGGGAACTGAGAGCGAATTAATTTCGCTAATAATCGAAAATCTAGATAATGCATTTTTGGGATACAGGTCTGGGGTATATCATGTCCCTGTTCCTGCTACCAAATTTAAAAGTGGTATAGTTGAACTCCAAGAAGGGGATCCCCTATACGGCAGTTTTGAATCTCGCAAACAAGGCGAGGAACCTAGAAAGGTTATCATGTCTGGCTCTAGGGATAAACTTCCTGCTATGTCTGCAGAAATAATTCTGTACCATAGAACTGTTTTGGAAGAAGAAGCTGGATATAAGGCCGCAGCAGATTGGGAAATTATTAGTATTAATGCATCCCCAATCAGCACCCCGACGCCCCAAACACCCCAGGCACTTATCGCTAATCATTTTGAATTATCAGGTGGTACAAAAACGAGGATGTCATCTGACAAATTTGAGAGTGCTCTTAGAGAATCAGTCATGTTTTGGAAGAATAAGGTGATGTGTGGTTCATAGTGGAAAAGAAAATGACTAGAACCATTATTATTTTTTTGCTAATAATGATTAGCATTGCAGTCGGCTATATGAGTGTTAATGATCAACTTACAGAACCGGCTGTTAACTGTACGATCGATGATATAGTCGATCAATAAGAACGGAGAGATATCATGCCAAGTGTACTACAAGGCGCGTGAGAAAGCTTTAAATAATGGAAGGGTTTACCACCTAGCAGCGATACTTCGGAGGAAGGGTCGTGTTATTAGGGTTGGTATTAATACCCATAAAACCCATCCACGCTTTACACGCACATATCCAGATGGTTCGATTGCATCTCATATGCATGCCGAGATGAGTGTCTTAAGGTTTGCACAACCTGGTGATACATTGGAAGTTATGAGATTTAAGAAATGTGATCATACATACGCCATGGCAAAGCCCTGTGAACATTGTATGAGATTCATTAGAGAGTTTGGGATTTCACATGTTCGATATACAAATTACAACGGCGAATGGGAAGCACTTCAACCGTAATTTTTATAATAAAAATATGACCAGCATGCTTGACCATTTTATGGCAAAAGGGTATTATATTCTTACCTCATGGTTATCATGAGATTTTATAAAAACAAATATATAGGAGAATTATAAAATGAAGAGCGTAAGCAATCACAAGACAACCCGCCTGGCCTTGAGCCTTAATTCTGACCCAGTTGCAAAGCAGGCTGGCTGTAACTCTTTTGTAATCGAAACTCGTCCCTCCCCCGGCGACGATTATCGATATAACCCCCAGAAGATTACTATGACCCATAAGGAAGCAGTTGCTGTTGCATCCTTCCTCAATGAGTCGCTTGATCTCGTAGAGTAATTTAGTAAAGTTTCGGCATGCCGTTGAGATCAACGGCAACCTAGAGCTTAAGCTAAATTATACCGCAGGAAGGCATGGGTTACAGATGCCTTACACTTATAAACACACAGGAGAAAAAAAATGAGTGAAACAAACAAGAGTGGATATGCCATCCGCGCCGACCTGTTAGGTATGGCAATTGGTATTTTAGAGAGTCGAAATTCTCGGCAGTTCGATAATGAATGTCTTCGTCCAGAAGGCCAACGGAATCCAGTTAATCCTTATGCAACAGAGGATGTTCTGGTTGTAGCTGAGAAGCTATATAATTTTGTACAAAAAAAGCACTAAGTTAATTTTTGGGCGGGGCAGAGAAATCTGCCCTGCTTTTTATTTTAAAGTTTTATAATATGGGCTGTGACATTCACGGGTTTTGGGAGATTAAGGACCACACAGGGAACTGGATGGCCATTTCATCAGTTTATTCCCAGAGAGACTATGTGTGGTTTGGCATTATTGCTGCTGTACGAGGTGGTCCCCATATTGGTACCGCTGCGCGCGGCATACCTAATGACCCTTCCATTGCATACAAGGGCCTTCTAGATGCATGGGGAGAAGACCTCCATAGTCATACATGGTTAACACCTAAAGAGGTTCAGGAGGCCTGCCAGGAATATGAAACCCGGGCCCTAGAATATCATGATGATTATATGCATACACCTGGAACTAATTATGAAACTATCCCATCATATGATACACCGGTTACCAGGTTGATAACTAGCTACAATCATGATGATTTGTCGGAGATTAGTTGGACAGGTACTGTTCATGATTTAATGCACCCTGATGGAGATGTCGATTCAAATATCAGGATGGTTATTTGTTTCGACAGTTGATTTTTTATGTACATTATGTGCATTTTAAATAAGTTTTAATATGATGTTTTTTCAATATTACCGGCTAAAACGTTTGAAACCTATTATGGGGCAAGCGTAATGATTTATGGGCCGGTAGCTCAACAGGCAGAGCATCAGACTTTTAATCTGGCGGTTGAGGGTTCGATTCCCTCCCGGCTCACCATTTATTAAAGTTAAAATTTAAAATATGTTAGTATGATTCATCTACTTAAAAAGGTACCAAACGATATCACAATCGCATGTTCAGGTGGCCCTGATTCAATGGTGGTATTAGATTTTCTGAATAATGGTCGCCGAAATATCAAGGTTGCACATTTTGATCATGGAACATACCATGGTAGAGAAGCTACTAAATTTGTACATGATTATTGTAGAAGAAACGATATTCCTATCATCTTGGGTGAACTTTCTTTAGATATTCCCACAGGAAGAAGTAAGGAAGATTTTTGGAGAGAACAAAGATATAATTTTTTCTCAAGTATTCCTGGCCCTATCGTAACTGCACATCATTTAGATGATGTTGTAGAGTGGTGGGTTTTTTCTTCATTGCATGGCCAATCTAGATTGATCCCATATCAGAATAAAAATGTAATTCGGCCCTTTTTGTTGGTGACAAAGGATGAGCTATTATCATGGGCTAGAAATAAGAATGTAAGATATATTACGGATCCATCGAACAAGGAGACGAGGTATATGAGAAACTTTATTAGGCATCAAATGATGCCAGACATTGTTGAAGTCAATCCAGGAATTCGAACGATGTTAAAAAAGAAGCTAGTTAACAAATACACGGAGGAAGAAGAAAATAAAAATGGCTAGGCAAAGAGATAGTGAGATCTGGACAGACGGCGAATGGATTGCCGTGGATAGTACACTAGAATACATTGAAGGTTGGGCTTCAATTGATAGAATTGCAGCAGAGTCGGATGTTAAGCCAAATGTTGTTCGAGCAATTTTAAAAGAGATGGTGCGGCACGGTGATAGTGTTGTTCGAAAAGGAAAGAGATATCGATATCGCGATTAAGGAATGATATGAAACCTGGTGATCTTATTCAACGAACAATATTTGAAGGTGTAGAGCCCAATTCAGATTATGCAATACAGCTTCAAAAAAAATGGGCTAGCCCTGTGATGGTTATTAAAGGTCCCTATGAGGGTTCAGTTACACAATATAATCATTTTGGAAAGCCCACTTTAACATCGATTGCTCCCGTTGTTGATGTCATATTAGACGGTGAGATTATAACGTGCATTCCAATTAGTTTCTTTGATAGGGTAACAATGAACACTCCCATTAGCAATGATATTATTAATAGTGAAAAGAAAAAGGATTCTTAATGTTTTCGGCTGGTAGCTCAATCAGGTCAGAGCGTTTGTCTCATAAACAAGGGGTTCCGGGTTCGAATCCCGGCCA
>CEUI01009652.1_pt1 | contig 41076 bp, 44 predicted proteins | sample 531411 | NCBI WGS metagenome assembly CEUI01 (sample SAMEA2622841, study PRJEB7988) | marine metagenome | isolation source: saline water (ENVO:00002010), including
CTGCCATTTATTCTCCTATTTTATTTTCTCTGAGTTTTTTAATTCTTCTAATACACTTCTTCCAGACATTAGGCTCAGTATCCATATTGGTGGAACAATTCCCATTGACTCTTCAACAGGTGTATCATAAATAAGAACATTTATTTGAGCTAAAACAGTCATAGCTCCTGTCAAGTAATCACATTCATCTTTTAAAGCTCCAGACCTGTCTCTATCAATCAGAACTTGTTCTACTTTTTTCTTCATTATATCTCTCAGTTTCTCTTTATATAACATACTAATAGTCCTCCTCTAGTTTTTCCCCTGCATAAGATTCATCAAAATATCTATCTGTTTTGTAGGGGTAGTTATTTTTAAAACATTTATCACAGTATAGTCCTGTGTAAATACCATATGCATCTTGTCTGGCCCATCTATGTTCAGTTACTTTTGGTGCGTTATAGATAGGCTCATCAGTTTCATAATCTTGAAACCTAGCTAGAAAATCAGTATCAGGCTTATGACACTCTCTACAGTGAAATTCATATTCTTTTTCCATATTATTCTTCCTCATATTCATCTGGATAACATATACTGTTTACTTCATCTCTGTCCATACCACTATTATCTAACATCTCCCAAACTATATCAGGTACTAGTTCTTTTACTTGTTCGTCACTCATATCATCTTCTACCCAATTGTACCAATCAAAGTCTGGTAAGTCCTGAACAAAAATACCTACTTTCTTTTGTAAAAACTCATTTACTAGGCTAAAAGCCAGTCCTTGTTTACTCATTACTATTTCCCTCCTGTTTATATTGTTTCCATTGTTCTAAAGATTCAGTTAGACCACAATCAGAACATATGTCTGTTTCGTTGTCTATCCTTGATATAGCAGGCCATGTTGTTATCTCGTTTTTACAGAGAGGACAATCACCCCATTCACTTTTACTCATATACTGTTACTCCTTTTTGTTTATAAATCTTTTTAAAAAGCAAGTGTATGTACAGGGAAAATAACAGGAACAGGGTATGAAAGAACCCTAGAAAAAAACCTGCACATACACTTTTAAATCTACTGCCTACATAATTAGTAGCTTACTCTAACATCTCATTTATTATTATGAGATTAATATAGGCAGTAATTATAGCAGAGGCTTGACCCTTGTTAGTAACTCCAAGAGTGCTTGAACCACTAGATACTCACCTGTCAATATCCTCTGCTTTTAAAACTTTACACCAAATACTTTCTCAATACTCTTAGACAAACTTTCCTCAATTTCTTCTTCTACATGTCCCCAGTTATCTTCTACTGATGGGTTATCTCCTTCATAACAACACATTAAATATGCGTAGCTTGGTTCCAGTGATTCGTTTGTATTTCTTGCAAACAGTAAACTAAAAAAATGTGCACTTTCTTTATCGTAATAGTAAGTACTTCTAAGTGCGTTCATTCTTCCTATTAACTTTCTATTTAGTACCTCTTTGCTGATACTAGCTACTATTGGGCTACTTGGCATAGAAACCTCCTTTCCTTTTTATTTAATTCTTTTTACTTTTATAAAACCTATATAAACATACTCATTAATTTCCAGAGACCTTACCTTTTTAATTTCACTAGTAGTTAAACCTTCAACATCTTCTTTCTTATTTTCTCTTAGAAAACTTTTTAATGAGCAATTAAGCGAGTTATCAATACTTAGTTTCATAACTTAGTTACTCCTATTTTTATTTATTCTCCATACAACGCTATTGTAAGATGTTCAAAACAAGTATAACAAACATCTCTTCTGTGAACATATCTGCTATCATCTTTCCAGACCAACAACCTTGTTTTTCTTTGTGGTACTTCCTTTTTACAATAGCCACAATTTACTTTTTTAGGCTTTCCTATTAAGGTAATAATACCATTTACACTTACTTGCTTTTTCCAGGTGTATTCCTTTTCATTTATATCCATAACTTTTACTTTCCTTTTTTTTGTTAGTAAATTTTTGTTAGTAAACCAAATATTAGATGTAATAAAAAACCCCACTTACTATTTTATTAGTAAATGGGGCTTTGTTATTTTTACTTAGGTAGTTTTACTTAATTGGTTTATAGTCTACAACTTTATGACTCTCTCCCTTTCCTCCCTCTAAGTAGAATTGTGGTTTCATTAGCTTGAAACCTTCAATGCTTTTTTCACCATTGTCAATTGTAGTTTCCTCAATTAAGTAATAACCTTCTAGTTCTACTATTTGATACTCACCACTATCTTTCTTAGTTTCCTTCAAGCCACTAGCTTTAACTTTTAAATAGCTTTTTGGATATTTTTCAAGCAAAGTATCGTGTATTGTGTCTTTTACTAACTCGTTCACTTCATTTTTAAAAGACGATTGTTTAGTAGAAGTTTTACTTTCTTTTTTAACTACTTTTACACCTAAGAATTGAGATAATTTATTAGACATGATAACTTTCTCCTTTTTATCTTTTTTATTGGTTTACTCACTATTTCAAAAAACAACTACCATATAAGATAATAATAATACATAATATGAAACAATAACTAATTATTAAAAAATACTTGCAATATCAGATTATATTTAATAATTTGTTAGCAAATAACATAGGAAATAAAACAAATGAGACATTTAAGGAATAACAATAGAAGGTTACGAAGGTTATTATCTAGGAAGGGAAAAAACATCAATTATTTAAATGAATATAAATATATTGTAGGCACAATACATAATTTAAATTTAAGGTGTTTAAATAATAATCAAGATGTTTATGAAATAAATTTAATTGCTAAAGATTTTATAAAAAGAATGTTAAGTAATTATATTTATTTTGATAAATGGACAATTGATATTGATGGCCTAGTGAATGAATTATTCACCATAAGTGATAGGTATATGTCGCTAAAAAATAATCAAGTTAAATATATACCAAAATCAAGTTTAATAATCAATAACATAAATAAAGGAATATAACATGAAAAATAATAGCAAACATAATAATAGTCTTGAATTAATAGATATTAATAAATTGATTGATGGACTTAATGAAAAATTAATATCAATTAATGATGATGAGTTTGATGAAATTATTAATAATGCAATTTTCAAGCCTAGTGTAAAATCTGACCATAATAAAAAAACGATTAATATTAATGATGTAACATTTGATAATGGTGCGAAATTAGGGGATGAAATTAATTCTTTAACTAAGGAATTTACATTATTACAAGACATAATTAAATCTATTGAGCTTAAACATAGAAATAATTATGATGATTTAGATAATAAGTATGTTTCATTAGATAAAAGAATTGACAATTATTTATTACCTATTGATGATTTAAAAAAAGAAATTAAATCATTAAAATTTGATGTGAATGAAAATGATATGCTATTGGGAGTATTGCAAAAAGATATTAAGGTTATCAACGCAAACCAAAAAAATGATTATAATTCATTAGATGATAAATATAATTTATTGTATGATAATATTGATTCATTAAAAGATAAAATAAATACATCACTAGCTTATGATAAAAAGGGTAAAGTTATTAGTATTAAGCACTTGAGAAGTGAAGTTGATGCAATAAATCATTCATTAATGAATAAATATGGGATGATTGATGCAAACAAATTGAAAGATAGAATTGATGTATTAAATGATAAAATAGCTTCATTAAATATTAATGATAATAATTTAATGTCATTGCTAGAAAATAGTGATGTAATAAAATCAATTAATGATGATATTAGTGAAATTCAATCTGACATGGAGTACAAAGTACATGAAAATGATATTGATGACAAAATAAATGATTCAAGTTATTTTCACGATTTAGAAAGTAAAGTTGAGGATTTAGAAGCTTATTCAAATGATAGGGTGGAATTAAGTTATGTTGAATCAATAGATGCAAGATTAAATCGTGTTGAATGTGGTTTTATTGGGCGTTTGTTTAATAGCGTTAAACATGTATTTAATACGCTAAAAAGTGTAAGAATATCAATTAAAACAAAATAACATTGGTTAAGCATTGGTAACCAAGAAAGGACTATAATATGACACGAAAACATTACATCGCAATTGCAAACATAATAAAAGATACAAGTACTAGTAATGGTATTTATACTTATAAGGAAGACTTAGTAAATCATTTGTCTAATTTATTTAAGTTAGATAATACAAGATTTAATAAGGATAAGTTTGTTAATGCTTGTAAAAAATAATCTCTCCTAAAATCCTACCTAAAAATAAACGCCTCTTATATTGGAGGCGTTTTCTTTTTATGCTAATAATTAAAAAGTTCTATAAAATCTCAACGTTATTATAATTTTAACGAATTTCAACCAAATTCGAGGGGTATGGCGAGTTCACGACCCCCTGCCCAACGTGAAAGAAAGAGCTGCACACATTCTAAGGTAATTTTTTGAAATTTGGGTATTGGTTAAATTTTTTTCTTTTTTTTACTGTTATTTGTTTTTTTTCTTTTTGTATATATTTACTGTATATACTTACTGTATATATATAATATATATATATAAGGGCCTAATTTTGTTTTTTTAAGTTTTTGTATTATATTTTATTATGGATTTCAAAGAAATAAAAGGCAGAAAATATTACCTGTTCAATAGTATTGAAGAATTCCACTCAATGTTTCCACAGATGTATGTTTCTAAGAATTGGAGGGATAGTGAGGAAGGTGAGTGGGTATATACTGACGATATGTACATTTGTCAGATTCTTAAAAAGAGTAGTATTAAAACTACAAATGGAAAAGGACAGATTTGCGTAAGGACTGTTCTAGGAACATTCCAAGTTAATAATGAAAATCGTAAGATGATTGGTTCAAAAGGCATAGCTGAAAACATTTACAGGTTTGCTGGCGTAAACCCAAAGCCTGGGGACTGTTCAAAAAAGGAAGTATTATTTGCCAAATATGTAGCTACAGGAATTGAACCTAAAGCTGCATACAAAATTGCATTTCCAAGTGCAAAGAAAGAAAAGTATATTGCAGAGAGAACGAACTCTTTGCTCAAACAAGAAAGTGTATTAGAAATGGTTGATAAAAAAATACAAGAGATACTTGACGAAGAAGGTGTGTCACCAAGTTATATTATCCAAAGATACAAAGTCATCGCTGATGTTGCAGAAAGTGACTCAAATAGGCTGAGAGCCTTAGAGAGTTTAAGTAAGATTAGTGGTTTATTTAATACAGAAAGTAAAAAGACTGAACAATTAACAATTTTCAAAGGTTTTACTGATGAGCAAATGGAGGCTTTGAGTAATGGAAAAAAACAAGAACTGGTTGCACACGCAGAAAAAGAGTCATAAAGAAGACTTATGTCCTGTATGTCAAGAGGATTTATATATAAGTAGCACATATTCTAAAAGAATTGGTCTCGTAGATGAGAATGACACTCTTTTGGGATGGCTTTGCTATTATTGTAGGTCTGAGTTTGATGATAAGGATAGAATTGTAACCATTGAAGATTCAGATTTTGGGTCTTTAGAAATTGATGCAGAAGCGTGAATCTCTTAGAAACAGTTATATTTCTTATCTTAATTACTGTTTCTACATATTATTATCGTCAAATGGATAATTTGCAATTGTGCCCAAAGTATTGCGAAATTAACCATGTACATAATTATGAAAATTTACACAAAGGAGAAGTAAAATGCCAAAATTTGGTAGCACATCAAAACGAAGACTCGCTACATGTCACGAAGACTTGCAAGAGATATTTGAAGAAGTAGTAAAAATCTTTGATTGTTCAGTATTATGTGGACATCGAGGTGAAGAAGCACAAAACGAAGCATATGAGAAAGGGAATTCTAAAGTTAAGTTCCCTAATGGTCGTCATAATGCAAGTCCAAGTAATGCTGTAGATGTTACACCTTATCCAGTTGACTGGAAAGATTTAGATAGAATGAACTATTTTGCTGGAATCGTTAAAGGTATTGCACATATGAAAGGTATTCCAATTCGCTGGGGTGGTGACTGGAATGATAACACAGACTTAAAAGATAACAATTTTGACGATTTACCACATTTTGAGCTAAAACTCTAAATGGCCAATCTAAATCTTAATGGGAGTGTTTCTCAGAATGAGAAAGTTCTTAAGATGGCTTACGAAGACTTAATCGTCTTTGGTAAATTATTCTCACCACAAGATTTCTTAGCATCAGCCACTCCTAATTTCCACAATGAAGTAGGTAAACTTCTAATAAATAAAGATATTCAACAATTAGCACTTGTTTTACCTCGTGACCATGCTAAATCTACACTAGCTGCAACTGCAGTTCTACATAGATTCTTGTTTGCTACAAAGGATAGGCCTGAATTTATTGCGTGGATAGGTGAGGCACAAGACCAAGCAACAGATAATCTTTCTTGGATACAGAATCATATCTATGAAAATCCTGCAGTTCACTACTATTTTGGCGACCTACAAGGAGAAAAGTGGACAAAAAGTGAATTTACTCTATCAAATGGATGTAGGATGATTGCTAAGGGTACATCTCAACGCCTTAGAGGTAAGAAGCAGTTATCTACAAGATATACTGGGATTATCTTGGACGATTTTGAATCAGAGTTAAATACAAAGACTCCAGAGTCAAGAAAGCAGATTAAGGATTGGGTGACTGCTGCTGTGTATCCTGCGATTGACTTTGATAAGAATGGTTTCTTATGGTGCAATGGAACAATCGTCCACTATGATAGCTTTCTTAATGGATTGGTTCGTTCAAAGAACGAGGCAGAGAATAGTGGGGAAGATTTTTCATGGGACGTGCTGACATATAAGGCAATCTTAGAGGATGGTCGCCCATTATGGCCCTCAAGATGGCCTCTTAAAAAATTAGAAGAAAGAAAACAATTTTATATTGATTCAGGGACACCTGCTAAATTCTACCAAGAATACATGAACCAAGCTAAATCTCCTGAAGACCAAGTCTTTTCAGAGGAGGATATTAATGAAAACCTTTATAGGGGTAATCTTCGTTTCGATGATGAGTCTAATTCGTGGACGCTCATCTTTGATGATGGCTCTAAAGAATATGTCAATCTTTACTTGGGTGTTGACCCAGCTTCGACACTTGGGCTTCGTAACGATTTTAGTGTTATTATGGTTACTGCAGTTACTGCAAGCAACGATTTCTACATTGTTGAATATTGGAGAAAAAGAGTCTTACCCATGGAGTGTGCTGACCAGATATTTAAAATCGCAAAACAATACAACCCAATCAGAAGAATAAATATTGAAACAATTGCATATCAGGAAATGTTGCGTAACTATGTTCAAAGAAGAAGTAAAGATGAAGGATTGTTTTTACCTGGAATTGAACAGGGAATCAAGGGATATGGAAACCAAAAGAAGAAAGATAGGCTGTTTGAAGGACTTCAGCCATTATTTAGAGCTGGTGCTGTACATATGAAGAAACAGCATCACGAACTTATAGGTGAACTGTTAGATTTCCCAAAAGGGTCTCACGACGATACGATTGATGCGTTCTGGCTTTCAACACAGTTTGCACGTGGAAATCCTAAAGCAGGAAAGAAGAAATTAAAGAAAAATAAAGATGGAACTTATTCTAAGCCAAAGCGTTTTTACAATTGGATAACAGGTCAACGTAGCTGATTTGCATTTTTAAGTAATTTTTTATTATATTATATACCATGATTCAAGAAGATATTCGAGTAAAAGATATTAGAGAGAAGTGGAGACGCTGGTATGATGCTAGGGCTGACTGGGATACTCAAGCTAGAGAAGATATTGATTTTTATCTTGGAAGTCATTTTTCTACGCAAGAGGCAGATGCGTTAGCAGAGAGAAATCAGTCGTCTATGCCAATGGATAGACTTTATTCTGCGATTGAGCAGTTTAAAGCTATCACAACCTCAAAACCACCTAAGTTTTCTGTTGTTGCAAGAGAAGATTCTGACAATAAACTAGCTACAGTATGGAGAACATTACTTGAATATGTTTGGGACATATCTGATGGAGATGAAGTATTTAAACAATCTATACATGATTATTCAGTCACAGGTATGGGATACTTCTATGCTTATATTGATTCTGATGCTGATTATGGTAGAGGTGAGGTTAAATTTAAAAATATAGACCCATTTCGTGTAGCAGTTGACCCTAATTCAAGGAATAAATGGTTTGACGATGCAGCAGGGATGATTGTTTCTACAATTTTAACTAAAGAACAAATAATTAATTTTTATCCTCAATTAGATGTAGAAGATAAAGAGGGTAATAGATTAATTGATGATATAGAAACTTTAGCATATACTGATGAGGATTATCCCTCAGGAAGTAATGTTTATTCTGGCAAGTCATTTACTCCTGATGTTGTAAAAGATTATGATGAGTTGAGCAATGAGAAATATAGATTGCTTGATAATTATGAAAAAGTAAGAGTTCCTTATTATAGGATTCTTGATTTAGAAACAGGAAAAGAACGTGTATTAGATGAGGCTAGATTTCAAATGTTATCTGAAGAGCCTGAGTTTGCTAGTCTTGTAATGAATAATAAAATAGATGTTATTCAAATTACACAGCCAAGAGTAAAGTTAACGTGTTGTGTAGGTCAAGTTGTATTATTTGAAAAAATATTAGATACTGATATATATCCTGTTGTTCCTGTTCCTAATATTTGGACAAATACTCCTTATCCAATGAGTGACGTAAGAAAAAACAAAGATTTTCAGAGGTATCTAAATAAAGTCGTATCCCTAATCACATCACATGCACAAGCATCCTCAGGTTTAAAACTACTTGTACCTAATGGGTCAGTTCAGGATATTGAAGAATTGGAGAGGGACTGGGCTAACCCTAACGCAACTATCGAGTATGACGCTTCTTTTGGAGAACCTCATTTCCCCTCTCCACAACCATTATCAAATTCAATATTACAATTGCCTAATATGATTTCTAACTATATTGATTTAAATATGGGTATATTTGAAATGCAGCAAGGAAACCCAGAAGTTGCACCTAAGACTGCTTCAGCTACTATGCAATTAGAAGATTTTGGTGCAAGACGTAGCAAATCTAAATTAAGAGATATTGAGGGCAGTTTAAAACGATTAGGACAAGTTGTGTATAATCTTTCTAAATCTCATTATACATTTAGAAAAACATTTAGAATTGTTCAACCTAATAATGATATAAATGAATATACAGTTAATAAGCGTATGTATGATGATAAGACACAAGAATTAATGGGTATAGAAAATGATATTAGTGTTGGTCATTTTGATATACGAGTAATAGGTAGCTCTACAATGCCTTCTAATAAATGGGGAGAGTGGAATGTTTATATGGATGCATATAAATTAGGATTAATTGATAGACAAGAGGCATTAAAGAAAACTGAAATATTTGATAAAGAAGGAGTGCTTGGAAGAATGGATATGGTACAGCAATTACAACAGCAACTACAGGGTGCTCAACAACAAATTAAAAAACTTTCTGGTGACTTGCAAACAGCACACAGGGAATCAATTCAGGCTCGAAAGCGTTCAGAGGTTGAGAAATTTAAAGGCGACCTCAAAAGCATTGAGCTTGATGCGAAAACAAAAAGTGACAATGAAGTCAATAAACTTAAATCTACTGTTGAACTCGAAATGGAGAGATTACGTAGTGGTCAACCTCAAGAGCCTAGTGGTCTAGGCATCGAGAAATAGTAAAGGAGGCAATATGTCTAATTATAATAACGCAGGCGTTGAAGAGAATCAGTTAGCTGGTAACTCTAATACAAATGTAGGGCAAGATGATGGAGTTAATACTCAGGAGAATTCTTCAACTGATTGGGAATCACAAGCAAAATACTTCCAATCAGAAAAGGATAAACTATTTGAGGATAACAAAAGGTTGAAAAAGTACGAAGAGATTGGTAAATTTTTGGAGTCACGTCCAGATGTTGTTGAAACAATTAAACAACAATCTAATGGCCAACCAAAAACCCAAGACAAAATACAATTAAAACCTGATGAATTTGACCCATGGGAAGCCTACAATGACCCTTCATCTAAATCATACCAATATCGCCAACAAGAAATGCAGGACGCCATTAATGGTGCTGTAGAAAATGCTGTAGGTGGAGTTAAGAAGGATATGGGAAGAAATAAACTAGTTAATGAATTACAAGCTAAAGGCTTAAATCAAGAACAGGTTGATAGTTTCCTTGAATTCACTTCTAAAAATCCAGCTGAATATGGCTTAGATACAGTGCTGACAATGTGGCAAGCTGCTACAAATAACAATAATAATGCCCAACCTAATGCTAACCCTCGTGAGATGGTTAAGCAAGCACCTAACAATCTTCAAGCAGGTGGTGTCCTAACAGGACAGCAACCAGCAAGAAAAAATGATAGTGATAAAATGTGGGAAGGTATTATGAGTTCTGGTGATAGAGGTAAATTTTAAATAAACAATAATCATTCTCTCCTTGAAGACACTTAGTGTAGCTGATAGAGAGAACAATTAGGAGATGGAACAATGGCAATCACAGCAGGGCAATTAAAAGCCACAAATATAACTGCTGCTGCAACTAGTGCTGACTATGGAACAGCGCCTGACCAAAGACGTTTATACGATTTTGGTGATAGAGTAGCAGAGTTAAGCCCAGAAGAATCTCCATTTTTTGTATATTTAAATAAGATGTCAAAATCGCCAACCAATGACCCTGTTTTCAGATTTTTAGAAAATAGGTCTAAGATTGATTGGACTACAAGAAGTTTTGAATTAGCAGCTGATGTTAATGGTGGCTCTGCAGTTACTGCAGGGACACAATATTCATTCACTGTTGATGATTCAAGTTCTGGTAGTGCATCTGATGTTAATTGGTTACAAAAAGGCATGGTATTTGCAGTTCAAGTATTGGACGCTGCAGTTGGAACAGCTTACGCTACAGTAAGAGTTGACAGCGCAGTAACTGATGCTGGTTCTTCAAACACATTTACTGGTAGAGTAATTGCATTACCCCATTCTGATTTCAGTACAGGGTACAATATTCTATCAAATAATGACAAATGTCAAGTTATAGGCACTTCTTTTGAAGAGGGTACAGGTTCTCCTGATGTATGGTCAAGTTCTCTTGATGATGACTATGGTTATACTCAAATCTTCAAAACTGCTGCTGAGATGACAAATACAGCGATTGCGACAAACTTACGTGGATATTCAAATGAATGGAATCGAATCTGGAATCTAAAGTTAAGAGAGCATAAAGTTGATATTGAAAGAGCTATGTTATTTGGACAACGTAATAGAGTTGATAGTATCCAATACTCAGAAGGTATTGTAGGACATGTAGTTAAAAATTCTGCACCTACCTCTGGAGATGCGAATCTATCATACACTCCTGGCGTAGCTTACAATAGGACTTTAGCTGAAGCAGAATTTCACTATGATAGGTTATTAACTGACTTTGAAGTCATTTATGACCCAGCAAGAGGTGGTTCATCTGCAAAGCTCGCTTTAGCTGGTCTTCCTGTAATGAGCTTGTTTAACAAGTTTGGTGCAGGTGGTTTAGTAAAAGAAACTAATGATGCTAATACATACATGCAATATAATATTGATAAAGAATATGTAGATGGCTCATTTGGTCATAAACTACTTTCAATTAATACTATTCATGGTGATTTAAGTCTTGTTAGAGAGCCTTTATTTAGAGGTTTTTCAAGTGCTTACATGATGATAGTTGATATGGGACAAGTAGCATATAGACCATTAGTTGGTAATGGGTTAAATCGTGATACTCATATTATAACCAATGTTCAACAAGCAGACGAAGATTTACGAAAAGATATGATTCTTACAGAAGCAGGTCTTGAGATAACTCTTCCAGAAACACATTGCTTATATAACTTTGAAACTATAGCATAGGGAGGTTATAAACAATGAGAAGTGATGTAATTAATGCAAGTAGTGGAAGTCATAACTACGACAAAAGAAGAATACAGAATATTGATAATTCTGCAGCATTAACAAGAACAATGCTAGACTCAGAATCTGGAACTTTATTCCTTGTTGATATGTCGACTGTTGATAACAATGTTACATTAACATTGCCAACAGCTTCAGGCTCAGCAGGGGTATGGTTTGATTTCTGTTTTACAGTAAATTGTGATGATGATGCAGATTTTATTGTAACAACTGGTGATAATGATACAGATATCTATGGTTATATAGTTGCTGGTGCAGCTAATAGCACAGTAGATGATGTTGATGGATTATCAAAAATTACAATAGATGGTTCTGTAAGCCAAGCAATTGAAGGTTTAAGAATGACATTTTTATGCGATGGTACTAATTGGCATTTAAGTGGTTATGTTCCAGTTGCAATAGGCACTGTTGTAGTTGTAGAATCTGCTACTGCTTAAGAATCCAAATAAATAAGGATTAATAGTTTTGTAGAACTATGGGAGTTGTCGTATAAAGGATGACTCCCAAATCTACTAAAATTTTTAAAAGGAGAAAATTATGGCAAAGAAAAGTAAATTACAATACAAGGAATTTGGAGGTACTATATTTAAACCACGTGGGACAGATACAGTGCCAGCTATGTTAACTCCTGGAGAATATGTTTTAAATGCAGAGGCAGTAGAATCAATTGGAGTCGATAATTTAGAATATATGAATGAGACAGGTTCTCTTCCTGTGTCTGACGCTAGAATGAGAAGAAAAAAACTTATTTAAAAGGAGAATAAAATGCCAAAATTAACATTAGATGATGGTCAAGAAGTAGATGTTCCTTATACAGACGATGGAGCAAAGTTAGTTGATGCAGTATCTGAAGCAATGCCTACTGTGGATGTGAATTACGCACCTGCTGGTTCAAGCAATGCTCAAGATAGAGTGCAAAGTTATGCAATGGGTGATTTAGTTGAAGAGCCATCTTCTGCTTTCAAGACTGATATTCCTGATGCTCCAGTTGTTGGGGGAGATGTAGTAGAAGGAGATGCTGAAAAAGTAGAGCAATTAGCAGGAGAGCCTTATCCATCGCCTGAGCAGGCTACATTGCTTGATAAAGAAGCAACATATCCATTAGAAGAGGAATAAATGCGTACTTATATTTGTAGTAAGTGTGACTCTCTTCATGAGATGAAAAATACTGAAGACTTTATATGTAAATGTGGTCATTCATTTATACAGAAGGATAAAATATCTGACTATATTAATATGAGAACTACGTGGTCTGGAACTACTAAAGTTGAATTTGGTACAACTACAATGGATGAGTTTGTAGAAAAAGGTAGGCGACAATAATGGCAAATTTTGATGTACAGATACAAGATTTAGTTGGCTCGTTCTCAGACCAAACTGCAATGGATTCATGGATGACAGATGGAGCAAAAGAAATTATTAATATTTTTCCTCCTGAGTTACTTGAGGAATGTCTAGGAACAACTACTCTTAATAATTCTAGTCCTACATATAATTTAGATACTGCCACAAATGGTAAAGTATTATCTTTATCTCGCTCTGATGGTACGTATAATCAAATATGTAGAAAAATTCCTGGTCATTTATCTTCAAGAGTGCAAAATCCTGATGATATTGAGTTTGCAAGTAAATCAGACCCAGTATACTATTCAAAAGCTGGGACTATAAGTGTGTATCCTACTCCAACAGCAAGTGAGACAGCAGAGGTATTGCATGTAGTGTATCCATCTATTGATGCGAGTGCTGGTTCTTCTATTGCTAAATTTCCTGAAGAGGCTGAATATTTAGTGGTAATATATGCTGCTATTAAAGCATTGCAACAAAACTTAAATACAACAATGACAAATAACGATATTGGGACTGCCTTAACTGCAATAAACGCTGAGATTAATGAATGTTTAACTATTGCTGATAATATGCACACACAGATTGGTAATGCAATTACAGAAATAGCAGAAGCAGTTGCCATCACAGATACAAGTTCATCTGATATAAACACTGCTCTTGCTGCTGCTGCAACAGCAATGGGGAAATTTAGAGCAGCTAGTGGTGACCCAGTATTGTTTGGGTCTGAGAATCAGTATGAATCAAGTGTTGGTCTTGCTCATGTAAAAGATGCTTTAACTAATGCAAAAAATATAATTGATGATGGTGCAAACTCTCCCACAGGAAATGCAGCAGGAGATGCAGCAACATATTTATATACTGAAGAAGATATTGAATTAATGAATGGAGCATTAGGTATTGCAAAAACAGAAATATCAAGAGCGCAGACGCATATTGCAGAATGGAGTACAGTAGTTCAAACATTATCAGCAGAAGTGACTGGATTCATTAATGAAGCTCAAGGAAGATATGGATGGATAACTGCTAAAGGTACAGTTTGGGGTGGATATTTCACAGCAGCTCAAAATTATGGTGGCGAGATAACCTCTAAGTTGGCAATTGCACAGGGATATACTTCTGAGGCAACAATAAGAATGCAACGTGATGAACAAACATTTAAATGGTATTTATCACAACAACAAGCATTAAAAGATGATTATAGGCAAGGGATTCAAATGTTATTAGGTAAATATGCTAAGAAGAAAGAGGAAGCATAAATGAAAGTTAAAGATATAATTCAACAAGTTGAGCATATTACAGGTAGACAACCTGAGCAATATTTATTAAGATTAATTAATGATGCATTATTAGATATTGCAATTAAGAAGCAACATTATAAAAAAGATGTAAAAATTGATTTAGTTGAAAACCAAAGATGGTATGATTTAGAAGATGATGTGGTAGATATCACTAGGGTTGAAGTGCTTGGGACAGATGATAGATATGTAATGATTCCAAAATTATCTAATCCAGATAAATTGCTAAGGGAGGATGAATACTAATGGCTAAGAGAGACTATCCAAATAATTATTTTGCGTGGTATAATGATGATGATAAGCTTGCTATTTTGTATGTAGATTCTGGTAGTGATGCAACTGAAAAAACAAAAGAGATGTATGATACATATTCAGAATCTACAATTTTAAAAGGACTTAGAATTCATTACCATTCTCAATATGGTGAGGCTAAAAATATAGAAGATGATTTAAAGAAAGATTTAGGTTTGGCTATTGGATTACAACCCTATTTAGTAGATTATGTAAAATCAAGAATATTAGAAGATGCTGGCGATTTAGAAAGAGCATCGTTTTTCAGAAAAAGATATAATATGGAAATGCATAAGTATCCTAGTAGAATTTCAGGAGTACGAACATTAAGCGTACCCAAACTTTAAGGAGATTAAATGGCAACAACAGTTAAAAATGCAACACTAACAGTTACAATAGAAGAAGAAATAACATTAAATGGCTCAAGACAAGGTGCTAAGAATGTTAAAAGAATTTCTAATATTAACGAAATATACAAAAGAATTGTAAGTTGTCCTGGTACTGATACTAGGGTGGTGGACTTTCATAGTTCTGTTAGTGACGCAGTATTAACACCTTTGGATGTTCAAGACGTTCTATATATAAGATTAACTAATCTAGATGATGCGAATTCTGTAGTTTTAAGTCTACAAATGGACCCTGGAGAAGATGATACAGATGCAAATTATACTACAAGTATTAAATTAAGTGCAGGTGAAAGCTTTATCATGGGCTCACCACATGATGGTGTTAGCACATCAGATTCTTCTATATCTGTTATCACAGATTTAATAGATTTAGAAAGTATTATAGTGTCACCTCAAGGAAATACTGTAGATGTGGAAGTATTTGTAGCTAGTAGTGTATAATTAAGGAGAAGTAATGGATAAGAAAGTTAAAACAAAAGAATATAAAGATATGAAAGAAGGTATTGAGAAGAAATTAACTCCAGAAGAAGTATATGAGACATTAAATTCTCAACATAGCGAATACTCTGCTAATGCAGAAAGATTTATTACATTAAAAACCAAAGTAGAAGGTGCATTAGAAATGTTAGTACAGATGCACCCAGAATTAACCAAAACAAAATAACGACCCATTCACGCACAGCCAGTGCTTAGGGTAGGAGGATAACATGGCAGGATTACATAAGTATTCAGTTCAAGAAGCACAAAACTTACAAACATATACAGGATATTCATCTGTTACAATTACTGTCGATGACGATGATACAGATAATAATGGTACAGATTGGACTACAAGTGGTGATGGTAGGGCAAAAGAGGTAACAATTATACCTATTTCTGGTACTGCTGGAGATACAGTTAAATTAGCATTAAAGATTAATGGGAGTTGGGGTGATGATATTACTCTGCAGTTTGATGACTTCCCTATTACAATTAATAACTTGCTGATTGACCAGATTAGGCTTGAAAGCTCTGGGGGGACATCTACAGCAGAAGTATTTGAAGTATTATCATTTCATTAAGGAGATTAAATGGCTCAAGTTAGTAAAAGAAAAGTACAGATTAATCAATCTGACTATAAGAAAGCTGTAGTTGATGCAAATAAAAATCTTACTTCTAAAAACAATCTTCTTAAGTCTAAAATAAAAGAGTCTGAAGAGACCCTTAAAGCTTTACAATCTCAAGAGAAAATTGCATTTAATAGCTTAAAGCAAATCCAAGATAGAGTTAGTACTGATGAAGCTAATGCACATGGTGTCGCTCAAACTTTAAATGAGTACAATCAAAAACTTGCTAATGCTAAAAGCTCTTATTCAAAAGTTCAGTTAGAAGAATCTAAAGTATTAATAGAAATAGATAATTTCAATAAAAAAGTTGAAGAGTTAAATAAAGATATTGGTTTTCTTCAAGCTAAAAAAAGTGAATATTCAAATCTTAAAAAAGAAATTGAATCTTCAAAACAAGAAATAGAAAAACTTGAAAGCGATGCAACTGATTTATCTCATAAGAAACTTCAATTATCACAAGCTATTGATTCTTTACAATCTAATTATGATTCTAAGGTGGCTTTAATAGAGCAAGAATCAAAAAGAGTCTCAGAAGAGCAAGCTGAATTAAATAAAAAATCTAAAGAAATATCTAAACAAATCTCACAATTAGATAAAGATTTAGATATTAAAAAATCAGAATATAAAGTTTCTATAAGAGAATCTGAAGATGATGTAAAGGCAGTAATATCTTTAATAAGTAAAAAAGAAGATGAGTATTATAAATGGGAACGAAAAGTTGAGAATCTTAAAAATAGTGTAGATGAAGAAAAGAGAAGAGTTAAAGAGATTAAAGAAAATTATGCTAAATGGAAAGTGCGTGCTTTAGAGGAAGTTGCACGACTAAAATTAAAAGGTAAGATTGAGAATATTGATAAAGCAGGTTTAGGGGAAATCTTAAATGGCTAAGGTAGGGACAAGTGCTGTTAAAATTATTGATAATGATAGTGATGTTGTATCAGTAACTAGCAATAGATTGGACGTTAATGCGTATTTATCTGCAGGGAGCTCATCAATTGATATAGGAGATGTATCTCTTTTGTTGGGAGGCTCTGCTGCTTCAGTTAACAATGGTACTTCTGATTCCACTACCTTAAGAGTAACTATTGCAAGTGACACTACAGGAGTTTTAAGTGTTGACGATAATGGTAGTTCTTTAACTGTTGACAATGGAGGTACATTTGCAGTTCAATCTACTTTACAGGCAGGAAGTGCAACGATAGGTAAGCTTGCTGCAAATAGTGGTGTTGATATTGGAGACGTGGATGTTACATCAATCTCAGCAGGCACTAATATAATAGGTAAAGTAGGACATGATATTACTGGTGGTGCAGATGGTGTTAAAACTGTAACAAATGCTGGAACTGACGAAGCGTTAGCATCAAGCACAGCGTGTAAAAAAGTAGACATACAGGCTCAAACTGACAATACTGGGCTTATAGCAGTAGGATTCTCAGGAGTAGATGCAACTGAGGCTACTGGTACTGGTATTATACTTTATGCTGGTGATACATATTCTTTAGAAATTGACAATTTAAATTCAATCTATATTGATTCAACTGTAAGTGGAGAAGGTGTAAGGTACACCTATTTTACATAATGGCAACTAATAAAATAACAAGAGACCACCACCTTTGGACACGAGATACAATTAAGAATGTATCAGGAGATGTTACTTTAGATTTAGCAGGCGATTTAACTTTAGATGCTACTGGAGATATTAACATACCTGCTAATATTGGATTGACATTTGGAGATGATGGCGAAAAAATAGAGGGTGATGGTACAGATTTAACAATTGCTTCTAGTGGAGACATATCCATAACTCCAGGTGGTGGCGATGTTACTATTTCTAGTACCACATCTGCAGACCCTTATCTTCGCTTACAGAATAATAATGCAGATGCTAATGGTTCAACTTTAAATTTTTACAAATCTACTGTTACTTCAGCAGATGATGATACAATAGGTACAATTAGTTTTATGCAAAATGATGATGACACTTTATCTCCTACTTATCATACTTTTGGTTCAATAGTAGTGCAAACAGCAGATGTATCTGATGGGGATTGTGGTGGAAGAATGGAATTAAAGGTGGCATCACATAATGGCACAGCCACTACTGGTTTAAAACTAGAGGATGGAGATGCTTCTGGGGAAGTGGATATTAATTTAGGTTCAGGTACAGATTCAATAACTACTGTAGCAGGAGATTTAGCAATTAATGGGAACGAAATAACAGCAGGGCATTTAACTATTAATTCAAGTGGTGATATTACTTTAGATGCAGATGGAGCGCAGGTAAAAATTAAAGATGGTGGTACGTCACATTTTGAATTTGATTGCAATAATCCATATTTTCAGATTTTTGATGATTCAAACTTGAATGACTATTTTAGAATAAGAGTAGATACAAATGGTAAAACAACGATATCCACTGTTGATGATGATGCTGCTTTAGCTGATTTGCATATTGATGCTGATGGCTATGTTGAATTTGGTGGATGTGCAGTAGGATTTGATTTAGTAACTCCTACATTTAATGCCTCAGATACTGATGTTGATTTTACGACAGGAAATAAGCAGTTTGTAACTTTTGATGGTAATAATATAACAGATTTAAATCTAATATTCCCAAAAGTATCAGGCAATTTTGTTCTTTTATTAAAACAGGATGGTACAGGGTCAAGAACAGTAACTAATTATAAAGTTTGGGATAGGAATAATACTGCAGCAGCTAGTGGTAGTGCAACAGTTAAATTCCCAGGTGGAAGTAATCCAGACTTATCTGATGATGCTAATCACGTAGATATTATATCTTTTTTTTATGACGCAGATAATGAGATTGCTTATGGTGTAGCAAGTTTGGATTTTCAATTCTAATGGCATTTAAAGATAATATATTAACTTTTGAAGATACTAAAATAGTTGATAGTACTAAAAGTATTGAGGTTATGATGGATTGGGAAGCACCTATTATGGAAAAATCAGCAGAGTATATTTGTCAAAGCAAGGGTGATATTTTAGAGATAGGATTTGGAATGGGTATATGTTCAGATTACATACAAGCACAAGGTGTTAATTCTCATACAATTATTGAGATACATCCTCAAATACTAACTAAGTTAAATACTTGGGCATCAGGTAAATCTAATGTTACTGTTATTGAAGGTGATTGGAATAGTGTAAGTGGCTTATCAACTTATGATGGAATATTCTTAGATACCTTTGGAGATGATAATATTTTAAATTTTAAAACATTCTTATCTTCTAAATTAAAGTCAGGTGGTAAGGCAACTTATTGGAATAACTTTGAAAAAGAATATGACCCTTACTCTTTTAGCTCAATATCTTTTGAGAAGATTGCAGTAACTCCTGATAGCAATAGCTACACTGAAATACAAAATCATTATTATATGCCAAAGGTGGTAGCATAATGCCAACATTATATACTACTAATACTAACAAAGATGGAATGGTTTGGATTTATGCTGCAACTGATTGGGATGCAACCAGAAGTGCAGGGTCAGGTGGTGCGTATAATAGTACTTCAAGTGCTCCTGGTATGATAATAGATAGATTCGCAGGTAGAGGTGGCTATGTTACTGCTATATATAGAATGATGCTTTGGTTTGACACTTCAGGTATTTCTGTTGCCCCAGCATCTGCAACTTTAAAAATAATGCCTAAAACTATTTTTGAGGCAATTGACTTAATTGCAGTAAGGAGAAGTGGAAATGGCTCTTTCAATCTTACAGGATATAGTACAATGGTGGGAGATGGAGATTCTCCTACTGCAGCAACACAATTAGCAGCTACTGATGGTTCAGGTGGAGGAACATTAGCAAGTGTGCCAGGATTAGCTTATTCATCAAATACAGGAACAAGTTATTCTGTAGATTCATATATTGATATTCCTTTAAATGCAACTGCTCTTGCAAATATGGCAAGCTTAGATGATTTCTCTATAATGGTAATGGATTATACGTATGATTATAGAGACCAAGAGTTTCCATTAACAGGGACAGATGCTAAATATTCTTTTTTTTATATGGGGGAATCTGCAACTGCTAAAGAACCATATATTGAGTTTACAGCAGCAACAACAACAGTAGCAGAAAATGCAACATTTTTTGGAGCAAATTTTTAATGATGGAAATGCAAGACACACTTAAAACATCATTTATAGGATATGGAACATTCCAATTAGGATTTTGGAATGTATTGCCAGAAGTAGTTAATGTAGCAGTAGGAGTCGTTACATTTTTTTATGTCGCAGTAAAGTTGTATATTGCATTAAAAGAATTATAATAGGAGTATTATGCCTAAAGATAAAGGGGTTGTCAAAAGGGCAATTGTAACGCCTGATAAACATTTTCCTCTTGCTGATAAAAAAGCAATAGGATGCCTTACAAAGGCAATTGAGATAGTAAAGCCAGACACTTATGTTGACTTAGGAGATGTTGGAGAATGGAGTGGAGCATCTCATTGGAAGTGGAAGAAAAAGAAAAGACCTCCACTTGAGTACATAATGGAAGACATTGAAAAAGATGTTGATGATGTTAATAAGGGATTGGATATTATTGATGAAGCATTAGATAAGGCTAACTGTAAAGATAAACACATGATTGAAGGTAATCATGACGACTGGATGAATAGGTTTGTAGAAGAACATCCCTATTTAGACGATTTGAGGTTTGAACAATGCGTATTACTAAACGAAAGAAAGTACAAGTATCATCCTATAGGCAAGTATGTTCGCCTTGGGAAACTCCATCTGTATCATGGGCATCATTTTGCTGGTGTTCAACATACACGAAATCACCTTATGAGACTAGGTTGCAACATAATGTATGGACATCATCATGATATTCAACAATCATCAGTAACTCATATTGATGGTCAAAAGTCAGCATGGAGTATTGGATGCTTAAAAGATATGAGTCCAAAGAAAAATGATTGGCTTGGAGGTAGAGAGCATAACTGGTCACATGCATTTGCAATTGTAGACTTTTTTGATAAAGGGTTATTTACAGTGCATGTAATACAAATAATTAATGGAAAGACTTCACTGTGGGGTGAAGTAATTAGAGGTTAATATGGATTTTTTTGCAATACTAGAGAAGTTTGGAATTCCTGTAGCTGTTGCCTGTGCATTTGGTTTTTTTATCTGGAAGCAAAATCAGTTCATACAGCGTGAATTAATGGATGAGCTTGATGAGTCCTTCAAGAGACTAGAACAAATCACTATAGGGCTAATTAACGCCCAAAAAAAGCACTCTCTGGATTTAAGAGGGTTAGCTAAGTCATATGAATCTATGGCTTATATCATAAAGAAGCTATCTGGAAATGGATTAAAGGATAAATTCAAATAATGTTACAGAAAGTAGTTATAGATAAAATTTTAAAGCTCGTTACAACCAGTTTGGCAAAAAAGTTTAAATTGAGTAAATTATTAGACTATATGGAGCGTCCAAACGACTGTGATGTGCGTGTTGATAAGCTAGAAGAGGACGTAAAAGAATTAAAAGAGCTGGCACATCCTTGCCAAGACTTTGTATGCACTAAGTGTGGAACAATCGCAGAGAGAGTAGATAAAGATGTTGATAGCTTTGCTAATAAATTAAAACAAATAAAGGAGAAGTAGATGGATTTCTTATTAAATAATGTTGGTTTAATGGCAGGTATTTCAAGTGCAGGTGTTGTACTTTGGATACTTAAGAAAGTCCCTAATGATAAAATATCTTTAGCAGTTGAAGGTGCATGCTTTCGATTAGGTAAAGTAGTTACTATCTTTATGGGCTCTAAAAAGTCACCTGTTGGGAAATTCTGGAATAAAACAATCGAACCTTGGTTTATTGACTTGCTAGATAATATCTTAGTAGCAGGATTTAAAGGTTTAGTTAAAGGATTGCGTATAGACTAAATGGCAAGTAAAAAAGTATATAGAATACGTAGTTGGAAAGGTGGATTAAACACCTATGTAGAGCCTGGAGAATTAAAAGAAGATGAATTAGTTGATGCTCTTGGTATTGACATGTCTCAAGATGGTAGGATTAAAACAGGTGGACACTTCCTAACTGATGCTGATGCTTTCCCTGGAACATCAGGAGATTCAGGAAGTGCTGCAACTACTACAGTTATTCCAGCTCATGCTAATGCTGTTCATCCTGAGGGTGGTTCAAGTTTCTATATATTTCATACGAACTCATATCCTGGGTTGCTTGCATCACATATTTCAGGATGGAATGGAAGTGCTGATGGTACAGAAAGCCAAATGAGATACCATAATGGTTCTGCATTAGCTACTACTGCAGCTGCAGATACTCCTCAATATGCTGGACTTACTAATCATACTGGTGATGTAGCAGTAACATTTGAATTTAGAGGTGATAATAGTACTTCTGGTGGTAAGGGTGCGTGGGTAGGACTTCGTGCTTTTGATGGTTCGAACTATGCCTCAGGTGGAGCACTTGGAGCTTCTGTGTGGGGGAATCTATCACAGAGTGTTGCAACTGTTAGTCATGAAAATGTTAAGCTTGTAGCGTATAATGGAGGAAATTCATTTTATGTTGCTGATGGAAACATAGAATCTAACGCTGAAAATAAAAATAGATTAATATTTAGACCTGTAGATAGAATTGACTTCCCACAGTCTGGCACTCCTATAACAATTTCTAAATATGTTGTTGGGCCAGCTATATTAATGATTAGTAGTGACCAAGGCGAAGGTAGTGGTGTTAATAATTTTGTACATGATGATAGCACGCCTTTGACTGATTCAGACCAGGATGGTGAAGTCACTATATTAGCAGATGATAGTGGTGATGGTAATTGGTCTGGTGATTTTAATTTTTATATGACTGTTCTTTATGATGATGGTGTAGAATCAAATATGGCGACATTAGGAACAAATAAAACTTTTTCAGCTGATTATTGTGCTGGTCAGATATCTATACGACATTCTGCTACTAACCCTGTTTTAGGGAATTATAGAATACATGGATTTAGAGTATACTGGGAAGATGATGAAGCGATTGCTCCTAGGTTTTTACTATTTGAAGCAGACTTTCAAAAAGGTGTAAGAATTGAAGGTGAGGAAAATTGGAGAGATTGGACACTTGCTTCTGGCGAATATAAACTTGCATCTACTCTTGTAATTGATTCCCCACCAATGCTTAGAACATATGAAGATATAAATGGTTATAGAGAGAGTGACATTACAGAATATGAAACAGGTAGTTATAGTACAGGAGCATTAAGATATAGAACTGCATGCGTTGCATCTGATGGAAGAGCATATATTGGGAATATAAGTTATGGAGGAAAGAATTATCCTTCACGAATGTTATATAGTGAGACATTTAAATATGGATTGTTCCCTACAATAAATTATTTAGAGACAACAGATGCAGTTTCAAGCCCTATTATGCATTTAGAGTCAGCAGGAGATAGAGTATTTCAATTTACTACAAGTGCAATTAATGTTTTCAATGTATCTACAGAAGAGGTGTTTCTTGAACAAGTATTTCATGAGTTTGGAGGTGTTTCAGAATCAAGACAAGTATGTAGAATTCCTGGAGGAGTTGCTTTTGGAAACTCAACAGGGTTCTATGTATATAAAGAAGATAAATTTATTGATGTATTGGAAGATAAAATAGATAAAGCAAGTACACTAAAAAATACTCCATCAGGAGTTGGGGATTATTTATCTGATACAGCTTCATTAGGATATGATTCTAACACTCAAGATGTGATATATTTATCAAGTGCAGGAGATGGAACTACTGTAGCTACAAAGCAAGGATTGAGATATAATTTAAAAACTGAAGGTGTTGCTAAATTCTATTTTATTACTCAAATCAAAGTTCTTTCTAATTTTGCAAATGACAAGCTTGGAGATTTGTATGTAAGAGATTATAGTAATGGAAGTATTGACCAGGCTGATACTGGTCTTTGTTTCAAATATGGTTTAGGGGGAAAGGCTGGAGCTACTGACCCTGGTACAGGCAATGAATGTCAATCCATAATTCAAAGTGGGAGACTTCATTTAGAGAATCCTGGGGGATTGAAAACATTATATGAAGTTAGATTTTATGTAAGTGGCTCTACTGATGATGGTATTGATTGGAATTCCCTTAAAATGCGAACTGATAAAAGTGGTGGTAATTGGAGGGTTTTATCTCAATCTAAAACATCTCAAAGTGCTGGAAATTTAGGAGCAAACTCTAGTCCTGCTAAAACAGATAATTATTTAGCATTTTATCCAGACTATAATAATAAATCTGAGTTTAAAAAGTTTAGATATATAGAATACTATTTTGAGGCTGAACATGGAGCAGACACAGCATTTAGTATAGATGAGATACAATTAATATATAGGGATTTGAAGAAAGTATAATATGGCATTTAGATTTGGAGATACAACACGAAGTGTAAAAAATCTTTTAGGACGTTCAAAGTCTAGGGATAAAGATAATATGGAGTTCAATATTAATTCTGGTCTAGGGAATACGAGAATATTAGAAGTTGGAGAGAATACTTTGAGCCATGTTGCTCCTATTATAAGTAGAAGTGCAAAGCCACGAGAATTTTTAAATTATTTTGGAGAATCAGGCTCAATAATTATGGTTGGGAGGCAGTCTGCTGCAAACAATATAGATAGGCCAATTATTGGGATTAATACTGAAAACGTTCAAGTAATTCCTAATGCTAGTACTTCAGAAAAATTACACATACAAGGAGAGATTACATTTTCTAATTGGGCTAATAGTACTACAGGGCCTGAGTTGAATTTTAAGAAGAGTAAAGGTGGTAGTTTTGGAACTCATGGTGCTGTGACCAATAATACCCATCTTGGTGAAATTAATTTTTATGGGAGTGATGGAGATACTCCTGAATATGGTGCAAGAATAGTAGCACAAGCAACAGAGACTTGGAGTGACAGTCAACAAGGAACTGAATTGCAATTTTTTATAACAAAGAGTGGAGCAACAGCTGATACTGAGGTGATGACGCTTACACAAAATGGTATAGTTGAGATGCCTACTTTAGGGGGTTTAATTGTCCAAGAACATATATGGGTTCCCAGTACCAAAGAAGCAATTACTTTTTCTGCTACAGAAAATTGGGAATATGTTTCTGACAAGGCTAAATTAACATGGACACAACCTCTTTCAAGTGAAAATATTTGTATTGAAGTAGAGGTAATACTCGCAGGAACTCCTACTACAGGTAGTGATACTGTTCCTATATTTTTAGGACTAGTTGGAGGGGTTTCAAGTGCAACAGGTTCTGGAACAGGTGGTACTACTTGGGCTAATTGGGGTGGGAGCGACTACTCAGCATCAACTGATGGGAGCAATGTTCTAAAAAATGAAAATGTAAATTTAGCTGATGTATTTGATGAAGGAACTGGAGGAGATGCAACTAATAATGGAAGAATGTCTAGTCAAAGAGTTTTTCAACCTGATGACTATGATGACAATCGTTGTTATGTTAGCTTTTATTATACAGGCCTTACTGAAGGAACATCCTATACAGTATTTCTTGCGACTAAAGCAAATACAAATGAAGAGTATCAAGTTTTAGCTGGATGTGAGCAGAATATGTCAAACAGTGCAGAAAACTATGCTCCAATTGTTATGAGAGCAAGAACGCTTCCATCAAGTTTTTCTACAGTTATTACAGCGTCAAATACTTAAAAGATTTTAAAGGAGAGAGTTATGGCAAATAAAGAAGTTAAAAATTATTTTCAAAGTGGAGGTTTTCTCACTAGTAATGTAGGTGATATTGGTGTTGAATCAAGAGTATCTACAGATACAAAATATAGAAAAAGAGATGCACTATCTATTGTTGAAAAGCTTATGGCAGATTCTGAGCAAGGTTTTGCTGACGCTAAGGCTAAAGATACTCCTGATGCTATTGACACTTTGCTAAATATTGCGAAATATGCACCAATACCTTATGTCACTGAAGCAGCCTTTATTCTTGAAGGAATAAAAGAATATGGTGATAGAGAGGCATTGGACAAAGCTTATGATAGAGTAGCTGAAGATACAGAAGATGCAGTTAATGAGGCAATAGAAAATAATCCAGATAATGAATTTCTTAAAATGGCTAATATAGATAAAATATCTGAGTCAGCAGAGAAGGTTGCTGAGAGTACTGATGTTGGAATTGGGGATATTGGAGAAATAGCTATGAGTCAAGGGACAGGATATTTTAAACAAACATTAATCAATAATTTCTTAAAAGACACATTTGCAGGTTCAGGTGGTGATGATAAAAGCATATTAGGTAAACTATTCCCACAGGGTGGTGCTCGTTATAAAAATTTAGGAAAAAATTTAAAATCAAAAATTCCAAAACTAAATATAAAAGAATTAGTACAAGTTCCAGAATTATTTCCTGAATTAAGGAAGACGATAAGCGATTTGCTGGACCCTTTATCAGGTGGAATGTCAATGAACAAGGGTGGATATGTACCCTTTCAAGGTAAAAGTTTATCTCCTCAATACTTAGCTACAGGTGGTCAAGCAATGGTTCAAGAGGAAGATGTAGACCCATATGAAAGTGTTGCTGATACTTGGGAGGAGGGAGATTGGCTATCTCCTGGGCAGTCTACTTTTTACGAGGCTGACCCTAAGTGGGCAACAGAAGGGCATTTATATGATGTTGTTCAGGAAATGGATTCAGATACAATGCTAAATTGGGGATTTGATACTTTCTTAGGAGCGTCTTGGAAGCCTGGGGGGGATATTGATAAAGGAGCTGAAGTTTTAAATAATCTTACAATTAAAGATATGTGGGATAAAAACCAAATGAGATTTACTGCAGGCAACCTACCAATACTTGGTTATCAAACTGCTCAGGATGTTATTAATAAAGAGGTGGGTGACATTCTAAGTCTTGAAGGAGATTTTGAAGCTGAGAAAGCACTAGATTTAAAGGCTTTAACTGATACTGTTGACTCTGCAGAAACTTCATACCAAGATGAACTTGAGAATATAGAGAAAAAAGAACTTGACATTGAGCAAAGACGAGCTGTGCTAGAGGTAGATAAAGCAACAACAGGTCAAGAATTTGCAGAAGAGGCAATTACTATTGAAGAAGACCTAATAAAACAAAGACAAGCTACTCAATTAATAAGTGGAGAAAGAATAAGAAAAGCAGAAGAAGGTGAAGCTGAGGCGTTGGAAGATGTTTCTGAGAAAATACAATCTATTAAAGATACTGAAGCGCAGCTTGACCTTGAAGATACCACAGATGAAGATAGAGTGCAAGCTGAAGAAGATAGAGATACTGCAGTGGAGAATGCACACTTGATATACGATAGTACTAAAAAGAGTACATGGGAAAAATTCTATGAGCCAGGAGCTGGAGAATTAGACTCTTCTCTTGCTAATATTTCTCAACAAATTAGTGCTATTCACGAATCTAAAAATACTGCATTAGAAGGTCTTAAAGATTTTTTTAGTAATGAGCTTACACCTTCATTATCCACAGCATCAGAATTTGAGGGACTAGGGCAAGGAAGTTCTGATAAAAAGAAATATATGGCTATTAATATCGCAGATAAAGGAATAGGAATACACCATATCTCAAGTAAATATGCTGAACCTAATACTTATAACGAACCTGATGAGGACTCAAGTTCTATAAAAAATGCTTTCAAGACTTTAAGTAAAAAAGAAAGACAATATTTGTGGGATAAAGGGTATATTAAGCATAGAAGAAAGCAGGGTACGCATGGTTCAAGATTTATATATCAGAATGAAGACCAGAGAGCAACCTATAAATCTGACTTTCTTAATGATGGAACATTTAGAACCAAAAGGTTTGCAATTAAGCCAGGTAGTATTAGGGCATTAAGAGATTTAGGAACAAGCTTAATCTCTGAGGATAGTGCGTTAGGTGATTGGGAGGGTATGTTAGAAACACAAGGTGGTGATGCTTGGAAACAATATCAAAGTCACTTAGATTACAAGTCAATAATACAGGAATTAGTATAACAGGAGATAATTATGAGTAATGGGAATAGATTTGATTTAAATAACATTTTGCAATATGCAAAACAAGATAACACTCAAAATCAAGACAAGTTTTTTGATAACGTTAATTCTCTTATTGAGACTTTTGCTAAAGTTGATGCATCAAAACAAGCTATAGCTAGCAATACTGTTGATAAATATACTAAATTGGGAGCTGGAATAACTACGATAAGTGATTTTAATTCATTTAATGAAGGTATTGATACAGAGATAAAGAGATATGACAGTGGTAGAGATAAAGACCATGTTTATTTTTCAAGGTTAAATCAAATAAAAACACAAGTAGGCACTAAATGGAGAGACCATGAAGATGGTATTGGAATGCTACAAGATATGTATTCTAAAATGATTGACTATACAGACCCTACATTAAGCTTGCAATTCTCTGAAGGAAAATTAGGGAGGTATGACCAGCCCTACTCAATTAGAGAAGGTAGTATTGTTGGAAATACAACATTATTTGAGTGGAGAGAAATGAATGATAATGTTGCAGCAATTGCATCTAAGCTGATGACTATGAGTAAGAATAAAAGTGGAAAGATGACTCCCTCATTTTTAAATATAAATACTCATAATGCAGATGGCTCTCCTAGAGTGGTGCAAGTAAAAACTAGAGATGGTAAGCCTAAGGATATAAAAGTTAAAGATTTACAAACATTATTTATGGATTATCAAGGAAATGTTGCTGATGGTTTAAATGCATTTATTACTGGCAATGCAATCAATGAAGAAGAGATGTTTCATTTCTTTTTTAATCCAGATGGTTTGAATGATGATTTGATTAGGAAAAAAGGAGCTTTTTATGAAAAACAATACAATAAGGCGTATTCTCAGTTTAACACACTAACGAATGCTAGCAATAAATACACTAATCAGCTGGTTGAGTTAATTGCTGAACAAAATGAAAGTGGAACACCTATCACTAATGATGCTCTTGTTAAAAAGTTTGGATTAGATTTGTTAAATGCAGCGAACTTTGATACTAGCCTTTTAGAAGGTTCAAACATGTCATTACTAGATAATATTAAACATGATTCAGATATAATTATTACAGAGCTAGCTAAATTAAAGGAAGATGGTGTAGCGTTAGACTTTAACAATCTTAATGACGAATCTCTCACATTAATTGGTCACAACCTTAATATGAAAAAAATTGTTAATCAACAGTTATCTAGTGAACGTGAAAAAATGGATAGAAATGCTCTTTCTTTTTATCAGTTCACAGGCAATCAACTTCAAGATGCAGGCCTGTTTAGTAGAGAAAATGCCCCAGTCTCAGCAGAATATCAATTCTTAGATAGTTGGTATAAACAAGGGTTAAATCAAAAAACGTTACCTAGCAATGTTGTTAAGGTGCTAGAAAACAATGATTTAAAAAATATGTTTTCTCTAGGGACAACAAAAATCCCAGAGAGCATTAATGATTCTACTTGGAACACACCTTTTGGTATAGAGCTTAGAAATGCACTAATGTGGAATTATAAGAATGATAATAATCCAGAAAGTTCAACATACAATCAACTTGTACAGAGGCCAGCAAACATTACTGGTGTTGCAAAAGACTCTGAAGGTAATATTATTTTTAATGTTCCTGAAGAACCTATTGTCACTGATATAGATTTAGATAGAAATCCAGATACAGGGCCTTTTCAATTTAATTATAATACTTGGGCTAAAAATTATTTTGATTTATATGGTGTAGAAATACATAAAGATACTAATATTGGTAATCAGGTGGACTTTGCATCACGTAAACTTATAAATAAAGATAGTGACAACCCTCAGGGTATTAACATGTGGATGGCATACGACACTCCTAATTATAAGAAATTTATTGAAATGTCTGATGATTCTTTAATTGCTAATTCATTGAATAAAACTGACACTAGAAAGATAATCCAAACTATAAACAACAAAGAAGGTTTAAGTGATGAGCATAAAAGACAATTAAAAGCAATAATGCTTTCTGAATCTGGAGGTGATATGAATGCTTTAAACTACAATCTTACGCAAGATGATATTGAAGTAAAGATTAAAAAAGATAAAGAGGACGCTTTAGACCCTAATAAAAGGAAATTTATAGTAAAAACAGCTGGATGGACATATGAAGGAGATGATAAGTTTGAAGCTACTGTTGAAGGAAGCGAGTTTCATCTCCCTGAATATAAATTAATGGATAATGAAGAGTTGTATGAAGAGTTAGTCTCCAAGTACTCTAATATATTTCCCCAAAATAAACTAAAAATGCTTGCACAGATAGATAAAGGACATTTAGATGGATTATCATTACAGGAAGTATTGGAGGCTGCTAGTAATTATAAGTCTGGTGCTCAACAACAGAATATGCTAAAGTCTTTAAATGTTGTGTTTGATAGTATGCTTGCTCAGAACAAGATTACTCAAGATGCTAAACTAAGGAATCCTAACGTTACATTTTTACAAGATAAGGGTGATTTCACAAGATGGCACGAGCTTAACGATGTTATCAAAGATAATCTTAAAGGTATTGTAGACATAGCTAAGAGAGACAAAGAGTATAACATTTCTTCTGCTAAAATTGCTGGAATGCCACTAGAAAGTGAAATGGGAAATTGGTTGAAAGCATATTTCCAAAGTAAATTTAGGAGTGGTGGTCAAGCAGGATGGGATTTCGACTCTCCATCAAATAAAAAAACTAGAAAAAATATGCCTAATCAAGCTAAATATTTTAATTCACTTATTGCAAGTGCTAAACGAACATTAAGAATGAAAGATAAGGAAGGAGAAAAAGCAATCTCTGAATCAAAAAAAGCACTTTTTGATATTGCAAAACAATATGATGAGCTACAGATTTTAGATGTGGTAGCTTTATATCAAGAATGGTCAAAACGAGATAGTATTATTCCACCTGAGCAGCACGAACATATGAATTTTGAAGATTTTGTAAGTATTGCGATACGTGGATATAAGAAAAAACCAAACACTTTTGATGATGAAGAGTATAAAAGATATGTTCAAAGAGCATTTACTCGTGACTATAAATAAATTGGAACACTAGATTAGTAAAGGAATAAATAAATGTACAGAGTTAATCCTACAGATATAGTTAAATGGTATCGTTCTAAAGACCCAAGAAGTACTGGGTATATGTCAGACAATCAAGTATACAACTTGTTTGTGGAGAGAATGGGTAACCAATATGAAGAGGGAGAGCTCCCTCAGAACCCATTCCCAGCAGTTGCGTATAACCCTATAGAAGCTTTAGACAATGCTAGCTCTAGCAAAGAACCTTATGATGTGGATGAATCCCCAGGAATGCTAGAGAGATTTGTTACTGGGCAGCTTAGTGCAGCAGAGCACTTTGGAGACGAAGGCGTTCTTGGAATCGCCCCAGAATATTTCCAAAAAGGATACAATGAATCATTTGCTGGGGCTGCATATTTTCTAGCCAATGGAAGGCAGAGATTTAACCCAGAAGATTATTCACACTTAGATGGTGATATAGGAGCTGGACTTGCATCTATGTTTATTGGTATGGCAAGCCCTCTTGATATAGCAATATTATGGGCATCAAAAGGGAGTGGGCAATTTACGAAGTGGACGACAGGTAAAACTGCAGTTCCACTTGCAGGTTGGGCAACAAAAGCTATTAAAGGTAGAACATATAGAAGACAACTAGCAAAAAGACTAAGCACTAAAAATGGAACTCATTGGCCATCACACATGCTTGAAAGTGCTGCTGGTGGCATAGGCAATATTAGTATGTATTCTGCATTTGGATATGCATCAGAAGATGCAAAGCAACAAATGTACGAACAATTGCAAAATGGTAAAACTCCAGAAGAGGCTAGAGAAAATATGGATTATTGGAGGTTATTTCAAGCAGGCTCAAAAGGGTATCAAGACTCTATGCTAGCTGGTGCTGCAGCAGGATTAACTGGTTCAGCATTTCACCTTGCAACAGTTAATAAAATATCTAAGCTTGTTGGTGAGGGTAGAACAAAGACAGCATTAGCTGCTAAATGGGGAACTGGTACTGCTGCAATTGGAGCTGAAGCAGAAGCTTTTACACAAGCTCATTGGTTTATGCATCCTGACCAAAAAACAGCTGATAGTTGGTGGAAAGATAGGACGCATAACTTAGGGATGATACTTGGGTTTAGAGCGATGAATGTTCCTGGGAATTTTAAAAATGCAGTGATGAATGGTTCAAAAGGAATCCTCAATCAATATGAAATAAATAATGCGAGAATTGCAATGAATAGTCAGGTAACTGACCCTGTTACTAAAAAGAAAGTAACACTCCAAGAGTATATAGATAAACACGTTAGTGGAGACCAAGGAAAATCATTTCTTGATTTAATTAATAAAGCAGATAAAAATCTTCTTGATAATTATAACACATTACACGAGCTAGAAATTTTACGTAAGAGTGCTGATAAGTTTGAAAAAGAATATGATAAGCTTGGCCTTGATTTTGACAACTTGTTAGAGACTATAGGTGTAAAAAGAACAAAAGTTAAAGATATTTTAAAAGATAAAGATTTAGATAATTTAAGTAGAGAAGAGATAGTAAAACTTGAACAAGAGATTCGTGAAAAGACTCAGCTGGATATAGAAAAACTGGCTAGTGAAAAATTGGCTGGAGATGACCTTAAAAAGTTTATGGACAAAGCTAATAATATACTTTCTAAGCGTGATACAGCATGGGTTAAGCAATTACAAAATAGAGTCTTGTATGAAAAATTTGAGATGGCAAAATTACAAGAACTTATTGATAATCCTGAATTTAGAAAACAAGCAGGATATAAAGGCGAGTTAGAAGAAAATCTTTTGATTGACCATTGGAAAAATCAAATAGAGATAATTAGGAATAAGCATGAAAAGTTTAATGATTTATTAATGCCTGCTAATTTAGCAGAATTTAAAAATAGTTTACAGTTTAAAGTTTCACAAGCAGGAGATAAATGGCTTTTTGAGGTTAAAGATAAACAAGGAAGAACTATTAGCAGGGAGCAGTTTGAGAGTAAAATAGAAGCAGAAGCTAAAAGGGATTCACAGAGAGACATTCAGAAGGGAAACATAGCCAATGAAATAGAGAATTGGGGAAGACAAGGTAATCCAAGTCAAGACATCCCAATTCAAGATGTTATGGAGAAGTTTGTAAAATTTGTTGAGGTAGATGGCCTGAAACCATTAGATGCTTTAAAGAAAGCATACAATGAAATGTCTTTAAATGGAGAAACGATTGATGCTGCAAATGTTCCACAAGGAGAGATTATAAGTAAGCTTATGGATTCAAAGCGTTTAGGTCATACAGCATACACTGCAAATGAAATCAAAACAATGTCTATTAAAAATGTAAACTTTGCAGAATTGCTATCTCATCATAATAGGTTAAACAAGCATCAAATAGCTATGGATAAAATATTAAATGCATCAGACTTATCTCCAAAAGAGATTAATAGTTTAAAGCATAATCAGTTAAATAGTACTGAAAAAAGTATAGTTTTAGATAAAATGAAACCTAATGAGCGTAGAGCATATGAAGATTTAGAATTTCAAAAGAAGATAGCTCGTGACCAAATTACAGAGCTAAAAGATGGATATAATACTACTGAACTAATAAATGAGGTTATAGAAAATAATCCTAATGCAAATCCAAGTTCAATTTACGACAAGATGACTGATACACAACTTATATCTGAATATACTTTAAATAAAGACAAGTTTACTGCTCAAGAAAGAGCATTCTATGATACACAGATTGAGAAAGTTCAAGAATTAAATAAAGCAGTATTAGAGTCTCAGGTCGCTGACTATCTCAAGATTTTATTTAAAGCTAAAAAAATTAAGGGAGAGCCAACTAAAGAGCAGATTGAGGAAGTTATGAATACTGGCTCTTTAAAAGGAGAGCGAATACTAAATGAGCAAGATTTAGATAAAATTACTGGATATTCATTAAATGATAAAAGTCGAGGGCCTTTAAGAAGAAAGCTTAAAGAACTTATTGAAAAGCAGCAATCTCCAGATTTAAAAAATATAAGTAATAAGTATGATTCTCAAACTGGCTATATTGAGCCTGCTAATTGGTATAAAGAATTTTATAGAGATTTTCAAAAACAAAAATCAGAGATATTACAAGATAAGAGTCTTAGCGAAAAAAATCTAAAAACAAAGCTAAGGCTATTATTAGGAGACAAGCTAAACGCTGATATATTAAATGGATTAATTACAGGTAGAATGTCAAAAGATATAAAAAAAATTCTTAAAGATAAAGATTCACTAGATTTGATGTTTAATAGGCTTGAAAGACAAATACCTGAAGGAGACCATAGAAGATTTATATTAAATGAGAGTAAAAAGATGATTATCGCTAATTCTCATAAATCGTTTCAAGAGGCATTAGATACTGGGACATCAAAAGGGATAAGTACAATACATGCTCAGTTTAAAGCATTAACAATGTTGGCTGAGATAGGCTCTAAAAATGGAAGGACTTTGCTTGAGATTCTACCTGAAGATATTAATAAAGCTTTAGGTAAGGGTGCAAATAATTTTGCAATATCTACCTTCTTGAAGAATTATAAATATTCGATTCCAAGGGAGACTGCAAATTATATTCCTCAAGTTTCTGCAAAAAAAGATGTAGTACAAGTTAAAGAGCTATCTATCCAAAAAGAAGAAGGTGCTAGGATTAATACGATTGCCAACGCTATAAAGACTGGTCAAGTGGGATATATTATGGCTAAGGCGTTTAAAAAGGGGACTGTGACTGCTCAGACTGTAACTTCTGCCTATAGACCTATTAGTGATTATCTAAAGAAAAAGTTTAAAACACTTTATGAGTCTATCCCTAAAGAACGTAGAGATGATAGAGATTTAGCATTTAACATTAAAGATAACAGTGGAAAAGATATCGTCCTTGATAAAGAGATGCTTAAAGGTTTTTTAAGGAATGTAGGATTTGGAAAAGCAATCACACCAAGTACACTAAGGAAGGCAATCACTCAATATGCAGCTATTAGATTTGGGTCACAGAGCAATGAATGGAAAGCAGCAGATGTAATTGCCCATAGTCACGTAGAACTTACCAAAGTTCATCAAGCATATTTAAAAAAGGCACAACTAAAGGGATTCTTGAGTGACTTTAAAAAATTATCAAAAGAAATGACAACAGATTTATTTGAACTATCTCTTGAGGAGGTTAAAGATAAATATAGAAATAAAGATATAAAAATGCATGAAAGCTTTAAACAAGAAAGTACTAAATCAGAAGTATATCTTTATAAACTAAAAGAGGGACTTAATGGTATAGAGAACCTATTCAACCTGAGTGAAGGGAAACATGAGTTTAATAATATGAATGTAACTGTAAGAGAGGTTAAAGGTTCGAAGCAAGTTAGATTTGGCAAGGAACATAAATGGTATACAAAAGAGACTATGGATGCTATTGTTTCTTATATGATAGAACAAGGGCCAAGAGTGCAGGAAGTCATGCCAAGTGATAAGTCTAGGGTTGAGTTTGAAATAGAATTAGATAAGAAAGTTATAAAAGAGCTAGCTAAAAATTTAAATAAAAAGCAAATTTTCACAGGTGAAAAAACAAAAGATGCAACGATACTGACTAAATTTCTTGCAAATGTTATAAGAGAAAATCCATTCTTAGAACAATATATTGATGTATCAAGAGAAAATTTAAACTATGCTGGTAAGATTACAACTGAGGGAATAAAGTTAGTGTACGACAAAGCTACTCCACAAACATTTTTCCATGAGACTGTTCATGGGCTAGAAGCATTTATTAGAGCTTCAAGAAATGAACGATTAATTGAGATGTGGGATAGAGGTCAGAAAGCTACAAAGAAATTAGCACAAAGTAAAGATAAAGATAATTTTAATGGATATAAAGAAAGAATAAAGAATGACTTATTAGAAAAACTAGGTAAAGGTGAGATAAAGAAAATGCCAACTGAGAAAGAGATTGCTGAGATTGCTGCTAATGAATACTTTACTGATAGAATTGCAGATTGGGCATTAAATAGATACTCCAATAAAGGGATTGCTAGTAGAATAGGCCAATGGGCAAAGGTTATGGTGTCAAGGATTAAAGAATTTTTTGGCGTTGCAAGTCCACAAGATGTTCAAAGATTGCTGGGTGAGAAAGTTAAGAATTTAGACTTCTTAAAAACTGTATTTACCACAGGGAATGTAAAAGATAAGTTCCAACTTGAGGGTCAGAAAATATCTTTTCAAAACAATAAGGATTTGCTACGCTCAGGTGAAAGGGTATTTGATAAGTTTGTTGAAGAATTTAAGGCTGACAAATCAATATATAGTAAAAGTACGTTAATCGAAATGATTGCAAAAGCTGCAGGAATTTCAGACCCTTCTAATTTTAGATTTAGATTAGGTGATTTATCAACTGAAGCAGGTAAGCAAGACTTTAAAAAGTTTGTTGAATTTATGAGTGAAGCCAACTTAAATGATGCTAAGAAAAGAGGCTTTATTCAATTTAAAGATTTTCTTGATTGGAGAGTAGAAATGCAAGCATTAGATAATCTTAGAATTCAATCCAACATTAGCCATAGTAGTAATTCTGATATAATTAGAAGATTCTTTGACACTCCTTCTGGGAATATAAAAGATATGTCTAGTTTTGCAAGAGCAAAATATAAATCATTCTTAATGAATAACTTTGACAGAAATATGAAAGACAATGTTCCTCATATTACTGATATTCAGATTGAAAGTATGTTAGGGGAAGCTGATGGAGCAGCATTTAGAACTATAAAAAATATTGCAAAAAATGGAATGCCAATGTATGCAGTAATGGATATGATAGGAATGAAAGACTTATCTAATGATATGTTTAGACATGTATCGCTTGAAACTGGACACCATGCTAAGACATATCTTCACTTAGAGAGAAAAGGACAAGAGATATTTGATAGCTATGGAATTACATCATACTTAAAACCTAAAAAGTACTTTGGAAAATATAAATGGAAGAATGTAAAAGAGCTGTTCTACCTATTAGATTATGATATGAGGTTGGATAAAATTAAAAATGGCAAATTAACACCATTTGAGCAAGATTTTGTCAATAGAGTTTTTATCAATCCTAAAGGAAGAGGATATAAAAATGCTAGAGAATTTAAATTTAACGAATCTACTGGTAAATATACTGATAAAAATGGTGTTCCTATAGACCAGATTACAGGTAAGTATTTAGACTTTATGATGGAATGGCGTAAAGCAACTGAGTACTATAGAAATGAGATTGATTTTGCTGTTAAAGATAGAATGACTACAGCTGAGTTTGAGCAATGGAAAAAAGAGAGCGAAATAAAATGGATTGAGAAAGATTTTTATGTTCCAAGAATTATGACAGAAAAATTCAAAGAAAGTTATAACCCTGAAAATCAACAACTTCTAGGACAGGTTCATAAAGAGACTGAAGCTAGAGCACACAGACATTTAGAGAAGAAGTTTGGGGAAGATGTTGTGAAGAAAATGGGCAGTAAAAAATATGATAAAGAGATGGCAGAGGCCATAGAATCATTAGAATCTTCTGTGTGGTTAGACGTATGGAATACATTTGAGTACGCAGGAGACTCATATAGCTCAAGATTCTTAAAAGATAGAAGAGCGTTTCTTGGTACAGAGATGAAGGGAAATGATGGTAAAATGGTAAAAACCTATGAAACTTCCTTTGAATCAGTCTTTGGGCAATATTCTGTGGGAATATCAAAGTATTTGGCCAACCTTCAAGTATTTCCAGAATACGTTAGCCTTAAAGGATTATCTCTTTCTGGATATAAAGGTCAATTTGAACAATTAAAAGCAAAGGCTAAACCTAATCAAAGAGAAAGAATAGAATGGGCAGAAGAAAAACTTAAACAACAGTTAGGCATTGGAGACAGAGGGAATAGATTTTTTTCATATGGTGCTCATCAATTAAGGGTGGCAAGTGACGTATTATCGAAATTTCAATTAGGATTTGGTGGATTTGGTGGGGTTAAAAATATTATAACAGGTACATCACAAACCACAGGAGCATTTGGCTCGTTGTACTTTTTAGGTGGAGCGTTAAAATCCTTAAATAGGCAAACTAGAAACGAGATTTATAAGACAGGTGCTACTCAATTAGGGTATAAAAATATAGATATGCCAGGTGATAAAGGAATATTTAGAAGTATCGCTGACTTTCAATTTAATCTTGGAGGGTTTCCAGCCACAGAGTTTTTTAACAGAACAGTTGCACCATTAGCAGGCCAAATGTTTAACTCAAGGAATATTAGAGTGATTTCTAATCCCAATATTTCTAAGAACAGTAAGAAATACAAAAAAGCATATGGCGATTTACAGAAAAGAAACAGATTGTCTGACATGCAAATGGAGTTGCTTGAAAAATATGGAGAAGGTACAACTGAAAGTTTTAAAAATCTTTCCTTGCAAGAAAGAGCTTTAGTTGAGAAACAATTAGCTGATATAAATCAACAAATCATGACTGCATCTCATGTGTTCACTCAAGGTGCAACATTAGATTATTTTATGCCAGAAGCTTTTGGTAAGAAATGGATGAAACCTTTAACTCTCTATAAAAGGATGGCATACGCTGCAACTGTGAACACTGCAAGAAATATTAAATTAGCTTTTGACCCAGAAACTAAAGCAAAAAAGACATACTTACTTGCTCAACTAGCAGGACATTATATGGGGGGTGCAGCCTTACTTGGTATGTCTAATTTCTTACTAGGGACTGCCATACCACATGAAAATGATAGTTGGTGGGATAGAACAACAACAAGATTGTGGAGGGGTGAATTTGGAGGATTGTTCTCTGAGTTTTATAATCCTTATGGGTTATGGGGGGTTGTGTCAAACCCAGTGACAAATATGTTTTACCCTGTATTAGTAGACCAAGCAAGATTAGGATTAGTGCATCTTTATGAATGGGGTTCAGGTGAACGTAGTGGTTGGGAGGCAGCTGAGAAGCACATGAGAACTGTTGTTGTTGGATACTCTAATATGATGAAATCAATAGAAAGGGGTAGCAATCCACTAGAAAAAGGAAAGTTAAAATATAGACAACTTTATAGAGATTTTATTAAAAGGACATATCCATCAGAACGTGATTCTTACCCAGTTGAGTTTAATTCAAGAGGTGCGTATTATAACGATATTTACAAAACACTATTTACAGGAAGTAAAGAACAATTCGCAGAAGTTTTAGGTACTAATTTCCAAAGACTTGCAGTTGATTTTTACAAACATGGTAGAGATGGTGAGGGTAAAAAGTTTAATATTGAGGGAAGCAAAAGCTGGAATGAATCTGTTCGTGAAGCACGCAAGCAAATTATCGAAGGTCTGTATAGAAATAATCCACATTACTTTTTAAACAAAAAAACATCTAAAGGTAACTGGAGAGGTAAAGGCCCAATTCAAAAGATAAATGGATTTAATAAGTATTTAACTCCAGCACAAGTTCAAGAGTTGAAGTCTTTAAATCGTGATTATATTGTAAAACTTAGAAGGTATTTAAAGTACTATAATCAAAAGTATGGCAAGGAATTAGTTAATTTTAATTCTCCCTACTAATATAGTGAGCTATAAGCAGTGCATCAGCATTATACAGTGTAATCTTTTTATGTTCTGGAAATAATTCTTTAGCTTTATCTTTTAACCAATTCTTCCTTTTATTTTTCTCAAGCTTAGGAACATTATAATATTTCATCCAAGTCTGTGGAGGTATCTCTCTAAATTCTATTTCGTGGCTAGCAATAATCCCTTGCCATTGTCCATAGTTAGTTCCAAAAACAAATGCTCTACTCCTAGCATCCCCTGGGTGTGCCCATACCTTTTCAATAGCAACACAAGTATCAGCAGGAGCAGTATTTCCCATAGCAATAGAAAAAACTAATGCCATATCTTTTATGCTATGAGGACATTTATATGCCTTAGTACTACCATCTTCCATAATTACTGCAATGCCACCACTTTTTCCTGGGTCTATCCCAATATATCTTTTAGAATGGTAGCTCTTCGTCTTTTTCTTCAACTTTTACTCCTCTATTTGCTTGTAAGAATTCATCGTGTGAATCAAACATCTTAGATTTATCTCCATCATATCCCATATCAGTTTGTCCTGTTTCTCCATACCTTACTTTTGCAGCATGCAATGTAATCATATTCTTTTTAGCAGGATTAGGCTTAACCTTATGTTCGTAATATATAAAGAATACATTCTCTGCTACTTGTTCAATAGCTCCACTCTCAGCCAAATCAGACAACCTAGGTATAGCTTTATCTCTAGATTCTATGCCACGATTTAATTGAGATGCTAATATTACTGCACACTGGTGCTCTTTAGCAACCCATTTATAATCATTAACCAATCTTTCTAGTTGCAATCTTCGTTGCTCTTCCTTTCCACTTGGAGTAATTAGTTGGATATAGTCATCTATAATTACATCAGGTTGAAACTTTTTAATTTCAACAGCAGACTTAGCAAAGTCTTTAATGTTATCAAACATTGCAAACTTTCCTTCTTTATATTTCTCTGTGATTATTTGTTTTGTCCTAGAAAGCTCTTTAAGTGAGGAATCATCATAAATGCCTTTTCTAATTAATGCGTAGGAGAGTTGACCTGATTCAATAGCTATCAACTTCTTAAGAA